>Ga0213866_10000110_pt1 | contig 66940 bp, 67 predicted proteins | sample PICome_11_FD_160079 | JGI IMG/M metagenome (GOLD analysis project Ga0213866, IMG submission 160079) | Coastal seawater microbial communities near Pivers Island, North Carolina, United States - PICO284 | ecosystem: Environmental > Aquatic > Marine > Coastal | place: USA: North Carolina...
CCGCCAACTCTGCCTCGAGCGCGGTGATCCGGTCGCCGGTTTCCTGCAACGCCGCTTCCGAGGCAGCCTGCTCGCCGGCCAACGACTCGGCCTCTTCCATCGCCTCGAGCGCCCGGTCCTCGAGTTCGCCCTGCCGATCTCGCAGTCCGGCGATCTCGTCCTGGAGCGGCTGGAGGTCTTTCATGCCGACTTCACCGCTGTAGAGACGCTTGTCGTCCTCGTCGGCCTTCGTGGCGAAGATCTGGGCTTCGTCCTCGAAACGCTTCTGCCGGGTGGCAACCTCGAGCCGGGACGCCGCCAGCGTGGCGATCAGCGCCTCGAGACGGCTGCGCTCGGCCTGGGCATCGGCCAACGCGTCACGCTCGGGCAGCGTGGCATGGCGATGACGCAGCTGCTCGGCCTCGGTGTCGAGGCGTTGGATGTCGAGAAGTCGGTGGTCGGTCATTCAACCTGTCGTTGTCGTGGTCGGCGGTTCCGTCGTGGTGGTCGGCGGTTCCGTGGTGGTGGTCGGCGGTTCCGTCGTCGTGGTCGTGGTGGTCGTGGTCGGTGGGATGCAGGTGTCGAACTTGCCGTCGTCATCCTCGTCGAAGGGGACCAGCAGCGCAGGGCAGCGACCGATCGACGGATCGAAGACGAAGCCCGAATCCTCGCAGAAATCCACCACACCGTCGTCGTCCTCGTCGACCTCGGCATCCTCGTCGCCACAGAAACTGTCGATCAGGCTGTTGTAGCGATCCTCTTCCTGATCGGTACGGACCCGGTTTCCCGGCCGGGTCGGCGCCGGAGCGGAGAACGACCGGGCCTCCAGATCGGCATGGAAGAACTCGTTGAACGCACCGAAGATCGCCGCCGGCGCCGACCCGCCCGTGACCCCGCTCCGGTAGCCGAGCTCGGGGAGTCGCACGCCTCGCATCTCGATCTCGGCCAGCGGATTGCCCATCCACACCGCGGTGGCCAGGTAGGGGGTGTAGCCCACGAACCAGGCGTTCTTGAAGGACTGGCCGGTGCCGGTCTTGCCGGCGGCGGGCTGGGCGGGGACCTGGGCGCCGGTGCCGGTGCCGCCACGAACGTTGGCCTCGAGGATCGACGTCACGAGACGGGCGGACTGCACCGAGATGGCCCGCGACGGATTCGGCTCGTTGACGAAGATGATGTTGCCGGCCCGGTCCTCGACCCGCTCGATGAAGATCGGGTCGACCTGCAGCCCGTCGTTGGCGAAGGTCGCATAGGCGGTGGCCATGTCGAGCGGCGTGATGTCGAGCGGCCCCAGGGGCATCGAGATCGGCAGCGACGACATGTCGGACGTCACGCCGAGCGCCCGGGCGGTGTCGGCGACATTGCTCAGGCCCACGATCTGGCCGAGACGGAGATAGGCGCAGTTCGACGAGGACAGGGTCTGGCTCCGGATCGTCCGCACCGAACCAGAACTGCCTCCGCCGAAGTTGGTCGCCGAGTAGGGGTCAGGCGAACCGCCGGGGTTGTCGAAGGTGCAGGGGCCCTGACCGTTGACCTGATCGGAGGGCACGAGGCCCTTCTCCATCGCAGCGGCCAGCACGAACGCCTTGAACGACGAACCGGTCGGGCGTCCACCCTGGGTGGCGATGTTGAACTCGCCATAGCCGGGAACCTCGAAGCCGGGCCCACCGATGATCGCTCGCACCTTGCCGGTGCCCGGCACGACCGACGCCAATGCGCCGACGAACCCGCGTTCGTCGTCGGGTGTGAAGCGGTCGACGGCATCGCGCGCCGCCTGCTGCGCCGCCGGGTCGTAGGTGGTGTAGACCCGCAGGCCGCCGCTGAACAGCGCTTCGGCGCGTTCCTCGCCGGTGGCTCCGAGCCGGGGGTCCTCCAGCAACCGGCGCCGGACCTCCTCGATGAAGTAGTTGTCGGGCTGCCATTCGGCGGGCACGACGCGACTCGTGGGGACGGGCACGGCGCTGAACCGCTCGGCCTCTTCCTGGGTGATGTGGCCGGTGGCTACGAGCCGACGCAGGGCGATGTCGCGACGTTCGCGAGCGGCGATCGGGTTGAGCGTCGGGTCGTAGCGCGACGGGTTGGAGATCAATCCGGCGAGAAGGGCCGACTGGGCGTAGTCGAGCTCGGCCGGCGTGGTCCCGAAGTAGATCTCCGCCGCCGCGGTGATGCCGTAGGCCCCACCACCGAAGTAGACCGTGTTGAGGTAGGTCTTGAGGATCTCGTCCTTGGTGAGCTGGCGCTCGAGCCGACGGGCCAGGGCCGCCTCGGCGATCTTGCGATCGACGTCCTGGTCGTTGCCCACCACCGCGTTCTTGATCAACTGCTGGGTGATGGTGGAGCCGCCCTCCTCGATCCCTCCCGCATTCACGTTGCGGATGAAGGCGCGGGCGATGGCCTTCGCGTCGATGCCGGTGTGTTCGTAGAACCCTTCGTCCTCTACGGCGATGACCGCGTCGATCAGGGCCTGGCTGACGTCCTCGAGTTCGACCAACTCACGGTTCTGCTCGCCGTAGAGCACATCGAATTCGTCGCCGTTGGCGTCGTAGACGATCGTGCGCAGCGCCAGCTCCTCGAGATTGATCTCGACGGCGGTGGACTCGTTGGCGGCGTAGATGTCGGCGATGCGGGGACCGAGGGCCGCGAGCGTGAATGCGACGACGATCCCGCCGCCGACGATCACGGTTGCGAATCGGACGAGCCCGATGATCCCACGCACCGTCACAACGGTACTGGGCATGCCCACGAGACTGCGGTCGGGCGACCCGTCGCACGAAGATGGGGAGAAGATGCGAACATGACCCGGTGACCAGGATCGCCATCGTCGGCGGCGGCCGCGCCGCCACCCTTCATGCCGAAGCCGCGGTGGCGACCGCCGGAGTCGACCTCGTGGGGGTCGGCGGCCGGCCGGGCTCGGCCGAGACGCTGGCCGCGGCCGCCGGGGTGCCCGACCTCCCACTCGCCGAGCTCGCGGCCCGCGCCGATGGTCTCGTCATCGCCGTCCCTGCGGGGGCCGTACCCGAGGTCGTCGCCGCGCTCCCGGCCGACCTCCCCGTGCTCGTGGAGTCGCCCGTCCCCCTCGCACTCGCCGGTGTCGAGCGTCCCCGGGCGATGACCGCCGCCAACCTGCTCCACGCCGCAACGGTCAAGAAGGGCCTCCGGGCGATCGCCGGTCTCGGCCACGCCCACCATCTCGTGCTCCGGGGGCGGGCGATCCGCCGGGACGGCGCATCGGATCTCTTCGCGGAGCCGTTCGCCGGCGCGTGGCCCGTCCTCCTGATGGCAGCGGGAGCTCCCGTGGTCGCAGTTGCGGCCACGCGCACCGAGTCCACCGCGCGGGCGGTGTTGACCCTCGACGACGGCCGCTCGCCGAGCGCCCAGTTCGAATGGATCGGCGCCGACGACGCGGTGACGGCGGGGACCGAGCTGGAGGCCGCCGGTGCGACCGGCGTGGTGACGATCGGCCTGTGGCCGACCCCGCGGCTCGAGATCGACGGTCGGGAGATCGCCGATGCCGAGGAGCATCCCCTCGTCGCCCTCGGCTTCGCCGAGCAGATCCGGCGCTTCGCCGCGATGTGCGACGGTCGGGTCGAGCCGTGGCCCCCACTGAGCGTGGGCTTGGGCGTGAGTGCGCTCACTGCCGCCGCCAACCGCAGCGCCGCCGCCGACGGTGGTGACGTGGCGACCTCCGGCTGACGGTCCGGCAGCACGGTTGCCCGGGGACTTTGTGTCGTCGGACACATCGACACTACGTTCTCGCCCGAGTGGGAGGAGCCCTGGGCAGCTGCATGCCGACGGACACGTCCCGTGACCAACCGCCGTACCGGGGAGACGCCTCCGCCATGCATCATCCACACGCGAATCGGGCTTCCGGCGTCCGCACGACCGTTCTCGTCGTCGTCGCGATGCTCGCCGCGTCGTGCGGCGGCGACTCCGGGTCGACCGAGGCCGACGGGGCCGGGTTCGTCGTCCAGGGCGAACAGTCCGTCGACCTCGACACCGCCACCACCACGACCGCCGCGGCCACCGAGGAAGGTGCCGGCGGGGCGGCCGAGGGCGGGGACGGCAGCAGCGCAGCCCCCAGCTTCGACGAGACCGAGAGCACGATCCCGACCAACGAGGAGGAGGATGCCGACGGCGAGTTCTTCGACGCCTTGGGCGGGTTCATGCAGTGCCTCTCGACCGAGGGGTACGGCTTCATCGGGATCCCCAGCCGCGACCTCGACGAGACCGCGCCGGTGAACGACCCCGGCTACATCGATGCCCTGACCGGCTGCGCCGCTTCCACCCAGATCGTCGACAAGATGGAAGCCGCCGAGGACACCTCCGGCCTGTCGGCCGAGGAGATCGAGGAGAGCAACCGCGCCTTCGGCGTGTTCGTCGACTGCCTCAAGGGGCTCGGCTGGATCATTCCGCCGCTCACCCCCGACGAGAACGGCGTCCTGCGCACGCCCTACATCGAGATCGCCCGCTCGTGGACACCGCCGGACGGCACCAGCATCCTCGGCGACGGCACGATCGAGACCGACGACTTCGTCGACTGCGGCTTCTCGCAGACCGAGCTGAACTGAGCAGCTGACCCATGACCATCGGACGCAATCAACTCATCGGCATCGTCGTGGTGCTGCTCCTCGTCGCCGGCCTCATCGTCGGCTGGCAGGTCACCGGCGAAGACGACGACGGGGAGCAGGCTGCGGCCCCGCTCGTCAACCGGGTCGGCACCCAGACGCTGCGCGACGAACTGACCATCAACGGCGAACTCCGACGCGACGAGCTGTCGACCATCAACTCGCCGTTCGACGGCCGGGTCAGCCAGCTCTCGGTGGAGGACGGCGACAACATCAACGCAGGCGACGTGCTCCTCGCCCTCGACGGCCGCCCCGCCGTCGCCGCCAACGGCGATTTCTCGTTCTACCGGCAACTCGACGTCGGCTCGGACGGGCCCGACGTGCTGCAGCTCGAGCGGATCCTCCTCGAATCGGGCTACGACCCGGGCGCCGTCGACCGGCTCTACACCGAGGCCACCCGGTCGGCGCTGCGCCAGTGGCAGATCGCCTACGGCTACGGCGGGGCCACCCCCGAGCCCGAGGAGACGATCGTCGTCACCCTCGCCGAGGGCAACGGCTACACCATCGCCGACAAGGACACCACTGCGCTCATCATCGGCCCGTCCGTGCCCGGTCAGGTCGCCGACGGGCCCGTACTGGTGCCCACCTTGGGCGCCGGACTCGTCCCCATGCAGGAGCCGGCGGTTCCCCGGATCGGCATGGCCACGGCCACGGCCAGTGTGAGCGAGGGCGACACGCTCCAGGTCGTGCTCAGCGCCGACCTGGCACCGACCGCCGACACCGAGATCGAGGTCGAGTTCGGCGGCGACGCCACCGGCGGCGACCAGGACGACGTCGACGACCCGGACACCGACGTCGACTATCTCGACGAGCCGCTCGAGGACCTGCCGCTCATCTGGCCGGCCGGCGAAACGCAGGTGATCCTCGAACTCGACGTGCTGGCCGACGACCTCGACGAAGAGGACGAGACCTGGACGATGACCCTCATCGCCGAGCAGGTGTTGACCGGTGCCAACTACGAGATCGGACCGATCAAGACGATCACCGTCGACATCCTCGACACCAACACCACCAAGGTTCCCGTGCTGAACCTGCGAGTGGACGAGGACGACGAGGAGGTGGACGAGGGCGGCGCCGCCACCTTCACCGTGGAGAGCGACATCGAACTCGATGCCGCCGTCGAGGTCCGCTACATGGTGATCGGCGGCACCGCCGACGAGATCGACGACTACGACGAACAGGACGAGCGCCCCACGTTCGACTATGGCGCCAACACGCTCGAGGACACCTTCACCATCGGCACCACGCAGGACGACGACATCGAGCCGAGAGAGACGATCACCGTCCAGCTCCTGCCCGCCGACGACCCCGACGAGCAATACCTCCTCGGGCCGAACACCGTGGGCACGGTCACCATCGAGGACGAGGACGACCCGGAGCTCACGATGGTCACCCGGGAACAGACCGTGCCGGAGGGTTCGGTGGTCGAGGTGGTCATCCGGGCCGACCAGCCTCCCAACGAGGACATCTCGGTCGACTACACGATCAACGGATCGGCGACCATGGGTGTCGATTACAACACCCTGACCGGGTCCATCACCTTCCCCCGAGGGCGGACGCAGATCTCCCTCGTCATCGAGACCATCGACGACGATGTCATCTTCGTGCCATCCGACATGATCGTCGCCGACTGGCCGGCCCGGGTCGGCACGGTCTTCGTCGACGAGGGCGAGACGGTCCAGCTCGGCAAGGAACTGCTGACGCTCACCGAACCGAACTTCACGATCAGGCTCTTCGCCAATCCGACCGACCGGTCGGAGCTCGCGGTCGGCCAGGTCGTCCAGGTCGAGATCGAAGCCGGCGACCAGGAATCGGGCGGCGTGATCACCCAGCTCGACGACGCGGCCACCATCACCGAGGGCGGCGCCGAGACCTACGAGGGGGTGGTCGAGGCCGACACCGACCTCGCCGCCGTCGACGGTGCCAGCGTGAGGATCGAAGTGGTACTCGAGGAACGAGTCGATGCCATCGTCGTGCCGATCGCCGCGATCCGTCAGGACGGCACCGGCAACGACGTCGTGGTCGTCGTCGACGAGGAGACCGGGAACACCACCGAGACGCCGATCGTCACCGGGCTCCAGGAGGGCAGCTTCACCGAGGTCCTGTCGGGTCTGAGCGGCAACGAGCTGGTCATCGTGGACGTCGACAACTAGCTCATGCCCGACGGTTCGCTCCTCCAGCTCGAGGAGGTCTCTCGCATCTATGGCGACGAGATCCAGGTCCACGCGCTCGACCGGGTGTCGATGTCGATCGAAGCCGGCGAGTTCGTCTCGATCGTGGGTCCATCGGGTTCGGGCAAATCGACCATGCTCGGCCTCCTCGGCCTGCTCGATCTCCCCTCCCTGGGCACCATGTGGGTGACCGGGAAGTCGGTGCGCGATCTGAGCGACTACGAACGGTCCCGACTGCGGGGCGATGTGGTCGGCTTCATCTTCCAGCAGTTCCACCTGATCCCCCATCTCGATGCCCGTCGCAATGTCGAGACCGCCCTCCTCTACCGGAATCTCACGCCCGGCGAACGCCGTCGGCGGGCGCTGGAGGCGCTCGACGTCGTCGGTCTCGCTCCCCGATCCGATCACCGGCCCGTGCAGCTCTCGGGCGGCGAACAGCAGCGGGTGGCGATCGCCCGCGCCATCGTCACGGAGCCGAAGCTCCTGCTCGCCGACGAACCGACCGGAGCTCTCGACTCGACCAACGCCGAGAACGTGATGGAGATCTTCCAGGAGTTGCACTCGCCGTTGCGGGCCATCGCGATCGTGACGCACGACCCTGCGGTCGCCGCCACTGCGCAGCGGCGGATCTCCATGAGAGACGGCCGCATCGTGGCGGACGAGATCCTCACGCCGACCACACCGGCCGGCGGCTACGGCGGCACGATGGGCCGCGGGGACACGCCCTGATGCGCAGCGTCCTCGATCTGATCAGCGTGGCCATGAGCGGCCTCACGGCCCGGCTGAGCCGCACCCTGCTGATCATGCTCGGGCCGATCATCGGGGTGAGCGCGATCGTGGCCGCCGTCGGGCTGACCGAGTCGGCCAAGGGCGACCTCCAGGCCGAACTGGCGAAGCTCGGCACCAACCTGGTCACCGCCGAGGCTGCGGGCTCGTTCGGCACCCAGAACCCGGCGTTCCCGGAAGACGTCGTGGACCGGGCCACCGCCCTGCAGGGCGTCCAGCGGGCCACCGCGACCCTCTCCCTGACCGGGATCGTGACCTCCCCCTACGACGCTGCGGCGACCTACTACACCGCGTTCCCGACCCCGGTCCTGACGGCCGACGCCAACTTCCTCGATGTGATGGAGGTCGATCTGCGCAGCGGTCGGTGGCTCAACGACTTCGACTATCGGACCGGCGCCCGCGTCGCCGTCATCGGCCTCGACATCGCCAACGAGTACAGCTACCGACCGGGTGAGAACGTCACCATCCAGCTCAACGGACTCGACTACGCCGTGATCGGCGTCTTCGAACCGGTCAAGCTGGTGACCAACTTCAACACCGCCGTGCTCATCCCACCCCTGGCCGCCGACAACGACTTCGACGTCGGCCTCGAGGCCAACACCATCTACGTCCGGGCCGATCCGGACAAGGTGTCCGCCGTCGAGGACGCGCTCCCTGTCGCCATCAACCTCGGCGGCAGCGACGAGGTCAACGTGTCGGTGCCGTCCGACGCGCTGGAGGCCGAGGCCGCCGCCGATGCGACGCTCCAGGTGATCGTGGCCGCGATGGGCGTGCTCGCCCTCGTGGTCGGTGGGGTCGGCATCGCCAACGTGATGTCGATCTCGGTGATCCAGCGATCGGCCGAGATCGGCATTCGGCGCGCCCTCGGGCACGGGCGCGGGCTCATCGCCTGGCAGTTCCTGCTCGAAGCCGTCGCCGTCGGCTTCTTCGGCGGACTGGGAGGCTTGGCGGTCGGCGTCGGAATCGTCGTCTACTTCTCGCGGATCCGGGACTGGACCCACGTGCTCGATCCGGTGCTCGTGGTCGGCAGCTACGAGTTTCCCAGCCACTTCCTCGGCATCCCGACGGTCTATGTCCTCGGCATGACCGCCGCCCTCGTGACCTCGGTCATCGCCGGCCTCTACCCGAGCGTGAAGGCGGCTCGGCTCGAACCGCTCGAGACCCTGCGTCTGGGTTGATCGTCGCCCTCAGTGGGCGACGGGCTCGTGACGGCCGAGCGCCACGAGCCTGCGGTCGATCGTGAGGAACTCGACGACCGGATCGAGCGGCGCGTCGGTCGGATCGTCGAACGCGAGTCCGAGCCGCACCCCGCCGTCGGGGTCCGCGCGGTGATGCGCGATGCGCACGAGGGCGGACACATTGCGCCACGCCCCATCGGCGTCGGGAATCCGGAACGAGACGGTGGTCACCGAGCCGGTCTCGAGCTCGCCGGCTTCGAGGTCGGCAACCGCCACGCCGGCGCCGCCGGTGGAGAGGTCGACCAACTGTCCTTCGATCTCTCCGACGCGGCACGTGACGAGACCGAGTCGCACCCGCTGTGTCGTTCGCCGTTGGCGTCGGGCCAAGGCATCGATGAGGACCTCGGTGGCGACACCCAGGAACCCGACCGTCAGCACGAGCGCAGCCGTTGCGACCGCGATCGGGAGACGGTCGGACGACTCCATCCACATCGAGACAGCTGCGACGACGACCGCCGCATCGAGCGCGACGACGGCAGTCAGCAACGCGCCGAGTCCGGCCCGATTCGCCCGCCGATTCCTGATCCGGCCCCAGGGCATGAGATCGACGCCGAGCGAGCGCAGGTCGCTGCGCATGATCGAGAACGGGCCGAGGCGCCCCCGACCGAGCAGCCGGTGGGTGACCCAACGGAGGAGATAGCTCGGGACCGCGAACACGAGCAGCGCACCGAGCGACGTGCGCATGGGCACCTGGCCCATGCCGAGCACGAGGAGGCCGGCGAGCACGAGCAGGACGCGCTGGGCGGCCGACACGGTCGGGACCACCGCATCGAGATGGGCCATACGGGCCGCGGCAGGGACGGCCCGCAGATCGGCGGGGCGCAGCGCCCGCAAGGCTCGGACCGCCCGCCCGTGCCGTCGCACGAGGCTGTCGCCCAGCCCGTCGGGACCGCGGACCCGGGCGAGCGTGAGCGGGAGGTGGGTCACGGTCCGCCCGTTCCGGATCAGGTCGAGTCCGATCCGGCGCGAGCTGTCGAGCATGTGCCCCGACCCGACCGAGTCGAGCGACGCGACCGCGCTGCGGCGCACGAGGGCGGGGCCGTCGCCGTACCAGGGAATCGAACCGCGGGTCGCGAGCGCAGGCCGTACCACCTGTTGCTCGAAGGGTTCGAGCGACCAGTGACCATCGGGGTCGTACTCGAATGACGTCGGATCGGCCTCTTCGAGCCCGACCTGGATCACCGCGACGTCGGGCGACGAGCATCGCGGCGCGGCGACCGGCACCAGGTCGGGCATGGGAAGGTCACCCGAGCGAAGCAGCAGCACCCAACTGGTTCCGGCGGAGATGACCGCCTCGTCGAAGGCGACAGATCGCTCCACGACGGTCACGTCGAGTCGCTCGGCGATCGTCCGGAGCCAGCGCGACCCCTCGCGGTCGACCACGATCGTGCGATCGAGGCCGGCAACTCGCCGCAAGGCCACAAGGGTCGTGCGCAGCTCGTCGACCGACGTGCCGGTGGCCTCGACCACAGCAGCGATGTCGGGCATCGGTGCGTCGGGCGAGACGACCACCTCGATCGGCGTGGGGCCGGCCGCGCGGACACGGGATGCAAAGACGAGGAAGGCCAGAACTTCGGCCGTGAGGAGCACTCCCGCACCCACCGGATCGCTGGCACCGAGGGTGAAGACCGCCCGCCAGACGAGATAGATCGCCGTCCAGGCGAGCGCGAGCCGGGCCGTGAGGCCGATCAGGCGTTGGTTGGTGCGTTCGCCGCGGGCGAAAGGGTCCACGGTTGGCCCGTCGGACTCTGAGTCGACAAGTGAAGGACGGGTCGAGAAGTGAAGGACGCCGAAAACGACAACGGCACCCCACGAGGGGGTGCCGTTCACGCGTCCTCGAGCGAGGAACGAGGGTCTTTCAGACGACCTTGACGCCGAGGGCTTCATCGCCCTTGCGACCCGGACCGATCTCGAACTCGACCCGTTGGCCTTCCTCGAGGGTGCGGAAACCCGAACCATCGATGTTGGAGAAGTGAACGAAGACGTCGTCACCGTCTTCACGGGAGATGAACCCGTATCCCTTCTCGTTGTTGAAGAACTTGACTGTGCCCGTCGGCATTGGGCATTTCCTTTCGATTACCGCCGGCGCCAAAGCGGTGCCGGCAAAGCCAGTTTAGAGAAATCCCCGACCGAATCGATGTCGGGTCGCCTTGGAGCAGACTGCCGTGCTCCGCGAGACTGCCGCTGATGGATCCGACGGCGTGTCTCGCCCCCACCGACTGCTCGGTCGTGCAGCTCGACGTGGCCGCCGGCGACGAAGTCGCCTCCGGTGCCGTCATCGCCGTCGTCGAAGTGATGAAGATGGAGCAGCTCGTGGTCGCTCCCCACGACGGCACCGTCGTCGAAGTGCTCGCCGCGGTCGGCGATGTGCTCGAGAGAAACGCCGTGATCGCGACCGTGGCCGCCGGTGCCATCGCCGCCCCGGACCCGGCGCCCGACGCCGTCACCGGCCCCGGCGAGCGTTCGGACCTCGCCGAGCTCCGTCGGCGACGGCGACTGCTCGACGATTCGGCCCGCCCGGAGGCGATCGCCAAGGTCCATGCTCGCGGTCGCCGCACCGCCCGGGAGAACCTCGCCGACCTCGTCGACGACGGCAGCTTCGAGGAGTACGGGTCGTTCATGTACGCCGCCCAGACGGCCCGGCGTTCCCGAGAAGACCTCATCGCCAACACCCCGGGTGACGGCATCGTGGGCGGCATCGGCCGGGTCAACGGCGACCGGTTCGACGACGACGCCAGCCGCTGTGCGCTCATGTCCTACGACTACACGGTGCTGGCCGGCACCCAGGGCTACCGCGGCCACCAGAAGAAGGACCGGCTGTTCGAGTTGTGCGAACGCCTGCGCCTGCCCCTCGTGCTGTTCGCCGAAGGCGGCGGCGGCCGGCCGGGTGACACCGACGTGCCCACGATCGCCGGTCTCAACGTTCCCTCGTTCGCCGCCATCTCGCGGTTGAGCGGACTGGTCCCGAGCGTGGCCATCGTCTCCGGTCGCTGCTTCGCGGGCAACGCCGCCCTCGCCGGCGTGTGCGATGTGATCATCGCCACCCCCGACGCGAACCTCGGCATGGCCGGTCCCGCGATGATCGAGGGCGGCGGGCTCGGCGTCTTCGCCCCCGAGGAGATCGGCCCGGTCGAGGTCCAGACCGCCAACGGCGTCATCGACGTCCTGGTCGACGACGACGCCGCGGCGGTCGCCACGGCGAAGCACTATCTCTCGTTCTTCCAGGGCCGGGTCGAGCATTGGGAATCGACCGACCAGGACCCCCTACGCGACATCGTCCCGGAGAACCGCAAGCGGGCCTACGACGTGCGCGACGTCGTACGCGTGCTGTGCGATGTCGATTCCACGCTGGAGCTACGGCCGACCTTCGGCGAGGGCATGATCACGACGCTCGCCCGCCTCGAGGGGCGGCCGGTCGGCATCATCGCCAACAATCCGATGCACCTCGGCGGCGCGATCGATGCCGACGGAGCCGACAAGGCCGCCCGCTTCATGCAGCTGTGCGACGGCCACGGCCTTCCGATTCTCTTCCTGTGTGACACTCCGGGATTCATGGTCGGACCGGAGGCCGAGAAGCAGGCGCAGGTACGCCGCTTCGGCCGGATGTTCGTGGTCGGAGCCAGCCTCCGGGTGCCGTTCGCGACGGTGGTACTCCGAAAGGCCGTCGGACTCGGCGCCCAGGCGATGGCCGGCGGGAGCTTCCTGAGTCCGCTGATGACGGTGGCGTGGCCGACCGGCGAAGTCAGCGGCATGGGCATCGAGGGGGCGGTGACGCTCGGTGCGCGCCGCGAACTCGATGCCATCGACGACCCCGAGGAGCGCGCCGCAGCCCACGCCGCCCGCGTCGAGGCGATGTACGCCCGGTCGAACGCGCTCAACGCCGCGGCCCATCACGAGCTCGACGACGTCATCGACCCGGCCGAGACCCGACGTCGGATCGTCAACCTGCTCCGCAGTGCGCCGTCCCCCACCGACCGCGCCCCCCGCCCCCACATCGACACCTGGTGACCAGGGAGAACGACTGACATGGATCTCTACTGACATGGATCTCAACTGACATGGATTTCAGCACCGACGAGGACCACGAGCTCATCGAGGCGGCCATCACCGCGATCTGTGCCGAGTTCGACGACGACTACTGGTCGAGGCTCGACGAGGCCCACGAGTTCCCGTGGGACTTCTACAACCGGCTGGCCGAGGGCGGCTGGGTGGGCATCTCGATTCCCGAGGAGTACGGCGGCGGCGGGCGCGGCATACGCGAGGCGGCCCTGATCCTGCGCACCATCGCCGCGTCCGGTGCGGCCATGAACGGGTGCTCGGCCGTCCACCTGACGATCTTCGGCCTCAACCCGGTGGTGGTCTTCGGCAACGACCGGCTCAAGCAGACGTTCCTCCCGCGTGCCGCGGCCGGCGACCTCCACGTCGCGTTCGGTGTCACCGAGGCGAATGCGGGCACCGACACCTCGATGATCCAGACCCGGGCCATCCGCGACGGCGATGGCTGGCGGATCCGTGGTCAGAAGATCTGGACGACCAAGGCCCTCGAGTCTGAGGTCGTCCTCCTCCTCGCCCGAACCGGCGAGGCCGATTCCGGGTTCGACGGACTGAGCCTGTTCCTGGCCGATCTCGATCCCGCCCACGTCGACATCCGGCCCATCCCCAAGGCCGGTCGCAACGCCGTGGCCAGCTGCGAGGTCTTCTACGACGACCTCCCGGTCGAAGGGTGGCGACTGGTCGGCGAGGAAGGCAAGGGATTCCGCCACATCCTGCACGGGCTCAATCCCGAGCGGATCCTGCTGGCCTCGGAGGCCACCGGGATCGGCGAGGCCGCCCTGCGGCGAGCGGTCGAGTACGCGAAGGACCGGGAGGTGTTCGGTCGTCCGATCGGCGCCAACCAGGCCATCTCCCACCCGCTCGCGAAGGCCCGCATCGAGCTCGCGGCGGCGTGGCGGGCTGCCCAGGAGGCGGCCTGGCGCTACGACCACGATCTGCCCTGCGGCGAACACGCGAACAGCGCGAAGTACCTGGCCGCCGAGGCCTCGTTCGCCGCTGCTGACGCTGCGGTGCAGACCCACGGCGGCATGGGCTACGCCCGCGAGTACCACGTCGAGCGGTACTGGCGGGAAGCACGGATCCAGCGCCTCGCGCCGGTGAGCCAGGAGATGACGCTCAACTTCATCGCCCAGACCGTGATGGGACTCCCCCGCAGCTACTGAAGTGGGCAACCGGTCCGATCAGTCGCGGCCGACCGCCTCGCGGAAGTGGGCGACCATCTCGGCGATGCGCTCCCGGGCGTCGGGCGCGTCGTCGGCCAGACGCAGCATGGCCCGGAAGTCGGTGGCGCCGGCGGCGACGAGCGCCGGCACCGCGTCCATCGTCGCCGACCAGTCGACGGCCCCGTCGCCATCGGTGGCGATCGCCAGATTGGCGACCACCTCGATCCCCTCCGGGTCTCGACCCTCGGCGGCCACGGCCTCACGCATCTTCTCGATCCCCGCGACGAGGTCGACGGCATCGGGACCCCACGGGATCCACCCGTTCCCGAAGCGGGCGAGCCGCCGCATCGAGCGCCGGTTGACCGTGCCACTCACCCAGATCGGCACACCGCCCGATTGCACGGGCTTGGGCATCTGATGAATCGCCTCGAACGAGAGGCGATCGCTCGAGTACGACGCAGCCTCCTCACGCCAGAGCGTCTGCAGGACTTCGAGCGTGTGGTCGAGTTGGGCGCCCCGGTCGTCGAAGTCGAGGCCACAGGCCTCGTACTCCTCGCGTTGCCACCCGACCCCGACACCGAGGTCGAGGCGACCGCCGCTCAAGACGTCGATCGTCGACGTGGTCTTGGCCAGCACGGCAGGGCGGCGCAGCGCGGCGAGCAGGATGTTGGTGGTGAAGCGAAGCCTCGTCGTCACCGCCGTGAGGTGGGCGATGGTGGCGAGCGGGTCCAACCAGAGGCCATCGGGGCCGGTGGGCTGGCGCCCGCCGGCCGTGCCGCCGGCTGTCGGGTCGCCGTAGGCATCGAGGTTCTCCCCGAACGCGACATGATCGGAAAGCGCCACCCGGTCCAGCCCGGCCTCGTCGGCGGCGCGGACGCGTTCGACCAGGTGCCCCCAGCCGCCCGGGTCGGAGGCGGCAAAGGTGATCAGGGTCATCGACAGCTTCGGGACAGGGGTCATCAGACGGCCTCGGGGGTCGTGTGGCGGCGGGTGTGACGCCACGCCAGCAGCGCGAACAGGAACTGGAACGGAAGACGGACGAGGTTGCGGGTGCGGACGCCATCGGCGCCCTCGACCCGTTGCATGCGTCCGTCCTCGCCGGGGACCAGGTCGACGTCGTTGAGATACATGTCGACATTGGCCGGGAACACGCCGGCGAGGATCGCGAGCAGGCCGAAGGCCGCCACCCGGCGGGTGCGGCGAGGGAACATCCCCAAGCCGCAGACGATCTCGGCCGCGCCGGATGCCTGGTTGGCGAGCGCCGGGTTCGGGAACCAGCGAGGCACGATCGCTTCGAAGAAGTCGGGTCGGGCGAAGTGGGCGACGCCGGCACCGGCGAACATCCCTCCGATGAGTCGGGCGGATTGGTCGGAGGCGGTCATCGGCCAATCATGGCAAAGGCGCCACCATCGAGCAGACCTCTGCGGATCGGCTTCAGCAGTTCGAGGAATCGACGGGTGTCGTGCTCGCCCAGCGCGTCGACCATGGGGGCACAGGCGACATCGGTCCGGTGCTCGATCGCCTCGCGGAACGCCCGGCCCTCCTCGGTGAACCGTTCGCCGGCATCGACCAGCCCCCGACTGCGGAGCCGTTCGACCCCTGCCGTCCATTTGTCGTCCGGCCACTGCCGGGTGGCCACCAACGCCGCCCGTGGGACCTGGTCGGTGGCTGCGTGCAGGATCAGCGCCTCGACGGCATCGACCGGCGCCGATGTGAGCGCGGCCACGTGCACGTCGCCGCGCCACTCGCGCAGGATCGTGATCCGTTGCCAGAACCGCGCCCACGGCTCCTCCGGCTCCGGCACGGCTCGATTCGCTCCTGCCAGCGGCTTGCCCTCGTAGCCCAAGGGATCGAGCATCGCACCCGCCAGCTCGGTCGCTTCACCGAGATGAGCGGCGTCGATCTCCGGGCAACAACGGGCCAAGACCGCGGCTGCGGCGCGCATACGCGCCTCCTGGATCGCGGCGGGGGCAGCCGACTCCCACGCAGCCGGGATCGCGCCACGAACCATCTCGGGATTGAAGTTGAAGAAGGTCGCGATCACGACCTCGGCCGGGACGGGACCCATCGGGGCCGCCCTGCTCGCGAAGTAGTGGTGCTCGGCCGGGAGTCCGACCGAGGTGTACCCGGCGGTGGCCTCGGGGGCGAAGTAGATGAAGCCGTGGACGAGGTTGGTCATGCCGCCGAGCGAGGAGGCGAGGGTGGTGTCGGTCATCACCCGGGAACCGTAGATCGAAAACGGCCCACGAACCGGATCTGGATCGGCCAGGATGACCGTCATGAACGAGCCCGCCGCGCCGACACCCGACGACAAGGACTGGACGTGGGTCCTCGATCGGCCCTGCCCGGACTGCGGGTTCGCCGCAGGCGCGGTCGACCACCACGACGTGAGCGCCCTCCTGCGGGCAAACACCGCCGAATGGCTCGAGGTGCTCCAGCGGCCCGACGTCCGGACCCGCCCGGCGCCGGCCGTGTGGTCACCGCTCGAGTACGCGTGCCATGTCCGCGACGTCCACGTGCTCTATCTCCAGCGGCTCGAGATGATGCTCACCGAGGACGCCCCGCACTATCCGAACTGGGACCAGGACGAGACCGCGGTCTCGTCCCGCTACCACGACGCCGACCCGGCCGTGGTCGCTCGACAGCTCGAGGAGGCGTCAGACGCGCTCGCCGCCCGCTTCGACGAGGTCGACGGCGCGGCCTGGGGTCGCACCGGCCTGCGCAGCGATGGCGCGGCCTTCACCGTGATCACGTTCGCGAAGTACTTCATCCACGACCCGATCCACCATCTCCACGACGTCGGCGTGCGCTGAAGCCGACGGTGGGGCTGCGTCAGCCGCGACGGCGACGGCCGCGACGGGCGGCGCCCTCGCTGCTGCTGGCCCGCACCGGGGCATCGGCCACTTCGACGTCGGGCACCGGAACGGTGCCGTCGAGCACACCGCGGATCGCCGCGACATGCTCCGGCGAGTTGCCGCAGCACCCGCCGATGATCTGGATCCCGGTGGTGCGGACCCGGTGGGCGTGGGCCCCCATGACGTCGGGCGAGCCGCTGTAGGACAGCTCGGCACCGTGCCACTCGGGAATGCCGGCGTTGGCCTTCGAGATGACCGGCAGGTGGGTTGCAGCACGGATCTCAGCCAGGGCGGCTTCGGTCTCGGCAAGGTTGTTGCCGCAGTTGGCACCCACCGCGGCCACGCCGAGCTCGGTGAGCCGCTCGGCGGCGAGGGTGCCGGTGACACCCATCATCGTCCGGCCGGCGGTGTCGAAGCTCAGGGTGACGGTGATCGGCAGATCGCTGGACTCCCGGGCCCCGGCGATCGCGGCCTCGATCTCTTCGAGTGAACTCATCGTCTCGATCCAGAGCAGGTCGGCGCCGCCCCGGGTCAGGCCTTCGGCCTGGGCGGCGAACGCGGCCTGTGCATCGGCAGGCTCGAGCGAGCCGAGCGGGACGATCAGCTCGCCGGTCGGCCCCATCGACCCGGCCACCAGCACGCGGCGGTCGGCCTCGTCGGCCGCCACTCGAGCGTTGCGGGCGGCAGCTTCGTTGATCTCGACCACGCGGTCGTCGAGATCGTGGAGTGCGAGGCGGTACGCGGTGCCACCGAAGCTGTTGGTGAGGATGATGTCGGACCCGGCTGCGACATAGGCACGGTGCACGTCCTGCACCGCATCGGCCATGTCGAGGTTCATCCGCTCCGGCGCGTCGCCGGCAGGAAGGCCACGGGCGAAGAGTTCCGTACCCATGGCGCCGTCGACCACGAGATGGCCTCGTTCGGCGATGAGCTCGTCGAGCACGGGGGTGTCGGTGCGTGTCGTCACGGATGGTGATGGTATCCCCGCTCCGACAGCGAGGGGCAGTGACAATTCGGCCCAGCCCTCCGGGCCGAACGACCCAGCTGCCGCTGCGCGGAGCCGCGCGCGCACGCTCTGTCGTCTGGCCTGGACCCGGTACGCATGCGAAAGTGTCGCCCGTGCAGCCCCATCCATGGAACGTCGACTTCGCCTGGACTCGGTCCGAGTCGGTACCCGAGCAGCTCACCTCCGAACAGGTCGACCACTTCCACGAGCACGGCTGGCTCGTGATCGACGACCTGATCGACGACGCCACCGTCACCCGCCTGACCGCGGAACTCGACGAGATCGAAGCCGAGATCGCCGAAGCGCTGGAGCACCTGCCCGACGGACGCCTGTTCATCGCCGAGGCCGGGGCGATCACGTTCGCACCGCATGCGGTCACCCGATCCGCGGCCGCCCGCGCCGTCAGCTCGCATCCGGCCATCGCCGCGATCTGCCGAGACCTCGTCGGACCCGACGTCCGCCTGTACTGGGACCAGATCGTCTACAAGAAGCCGGAGAAGCCCCGACCCTTCCCATGGCACCAGGACAACGGCTACACCTTCGTGGAGCCACAGCAGTACCTCACGGTCTGGCTGTCGCTGGGCGACGCGCCGGTCGAGGCCGGCTGTCCGTGGGTCGTGCCCGGGCTGCACCGGCACGGAACGCTGGTCCACGAATACGTCGACCCGCTCGGCTTCCAGTGCTTCCCCGATCACCCCGACGCCGTGCCCGCGCCGGTCGGTCGAGGTGGCGCGGTGGTCTTCTCGTCGCTGACCCCGCATCTCACGGGCCCCAACACCACCGACGCGGTGCGCAAGACCTACATCCTGCAGTACGCCCCCGACGGTGCGGTCAAGCTCGACGGTGATCCCACCGGCGCGGACGACCCGATCCGCACCCCCCAGAACGACCCCGACCGGCAGTACCACGTGGTCGAACGCGGCGTGCCCGTCGCGTGAAGGGTTCGCTGCTCCCCGACGCATTCGAGGACCGGCTGCGGCCGATCCTCGCGACGCTCGGGCCTGCGATCGCCGTGCTGGTCGCGCAGACCGCGCTCTTTCGCACAGACCTGGGTTTCATGCTGCAGGGCGCCACCATCGGCCTGCTGACCGCGCTGATCGCGGTGGGAATGGCACTGATCTATCGCGCCAACCGGGTGCTCAACTTCAGCCAGGCCGACCTCGGCTACATCCCCGGGCTGCTGGGCGTGATGCTCGTCGCCGTCAGCGGCCTCAACTACTTCCTCGGCTTCTTCGCCGGCCTCGCCGTCGCCATCGTCGGCGGCGCGCTGGTGGAGCTCGTCATCATCCGCCGCTTCTTCCGGGCCGCCCGTCTGATCCTCACCGTGGTCACCCTCGGGCTCACCCAGCTGCTCGTGTTCCTCGCCTTCTGGATGGCCGAGCTCTGGGACGCACCGTCACGCTCCCAACGCGTGAACTTCCCGGTCGAGATCCGGTTCGAGGTCGACTCGATCATCTTCCGCGAGGACTACGTGGTCGCCTGGGTGCTCGGGCCGCTGGCCATGATCGCGGTTGCGCTCTTCCTTCGGGGAACGGTCATCGGCACCGCCATCCGCGGTGCCGCCGAACGCGCCGACCTGGCTGGACTCCTCGGGGTTCCGGTGAAGCGACTGCACACGGTCGTGTGGTCGATCGCAACCACGCTCGCCTTCATCGCCATCTGGTTGCGGGCCGGCATCATCGGCCTTCCGGTGGGCGCGGCGCTGTCGTTCAACGTGCTGCTGCGGGCCCTGGCCGCCCTCACGCTCGGCAACCTCACGAACCTCCCGGCCATCGCCACCAGCGCTGTCGCTCTCGGCGTGCTGGAAACGAGCATGGTCGCCAACAACCGCAGTCCGGCCGAGAGCGGCGCCGTGCTCGCGGGCGTCATCATCGTGGCACTGCTCGCCCGGTCGCTGCTGGGCCGCTCCGACAGCCGGGCCGATGCCGACGACACCTCCACGTGGCAGGCGGCGGAGGAGATCCGCGACGTGCCTCCAGAGCTGCGCCGCGTGCCGGAGGTGATGTTCGCCCGCGTCGGTATCGCGCTCGTCATCGCCGCCGGGGCACTCTCGTTGCCCCTCTTCCTGGGGACCGCCGATCTCATCAAGGCCACCGCCGTCGCCGTCTTCGGGATCATCGGGATCTCGGTGATCATCCTCACGGGGTGGGCGGGTCAGGTCTCGCTCGGCCAGATGGCATTCGTCGCCGTGGGCGCCGCCGTCACGGCCAAGCTCACCCACGAATGGAACGTCGATCTCATCCTGGCGTTGTTGGCCGCGGCCGGGGTCGGGGCCGCCGTCGCCGTCGTCGTCGGCTTGCCGGCGTTGCGCCAGCGGGGTCTGTTTCTCGCCGTGACGTCGCTCGGCTTCTCACTCGCCACCACCAGCTACTTCCTCAACGACGAGTTCTGGGTCGGCTCGTGGGTCCACGACAGCCCGTTCCGGCGCCTGCCGCTGTTCGGTCGCATCGAGATCGACACCCCGACCCGCATGTACTACGTGGCAGTAGCGGCATTGGCTGTGGTCCTCGTCGCCGTGCGTGGGGTCCGCCGAAGCCGAACCGGCCGCGTGCTGCTCGCCCTACGCGAGAACGAGGCGGCCACCCAGACGTTCGGGATCAGCCCGCTGCGCGCCAAGCTCACCGGATTCGCACTCTCCGGCGCGGTGGCGGCGCTCGCCGGCGGCCTGTTCGCCTACAACCTCAGGATCTACACGGCATCGAGCTTCGAACCCGGCGACAGCATCGAGGTGTTCGTGATGGGCGTGATCGGCGGTCTCGGCAGCCTCGCCGGCGGCGTCATCGGTGCGGTGTATCTCCAGGGCATGGGCTGGTTCCTCCCCGGCGAGTGGGTGTTCTTCGCCAGTGGCGTCGGCGTGCTCATCGTGCTCCTGGTCGTGCCGTCGGGCATCGGGGGCTTGTTCTTCTGGGTGCGGGACCAGTGGCTGCGTTGGGTCGCCACCCGCCGAGGGATCGTCGTCCCCAGCCTGCTGGCCGACGTCGCTCCCAGCCGGGCCGAAGAGGCCGCGGTGCTCGGTGGCAGTGCAGTACCCGACGACAGTGCCGATCCGGAGATGGAGCCCACATGAGCCGGCTGAAGCCCGTCGCCCAGGCCATCGCCCACCCGGTTCGGACCCTCGATGGGATCACCGGCGGCGGCCCGATCTATCCCCTGCTGATCCTCTTCGGTCTCAACGCCGTCGACGAACTCGACCGCACCGCGTTCACCGTGCTTCTCCCCGAGATCCGTGAGGAGTTCGGTCTCAACCTCACCGGCGTCCTCGGCATCGTGGCTGCGGTGGGCGCGGCCGCCTTGGCCCTGCAGGTACCGATCGCCCAGCTGGCCGACCGCGGCTCCAGGAGTCGACTGACGCTGATCGGCGCCGGCGTGTGGGCCGTCTTCTCCTTCGTGACCGGACTCGCCTGGGTGCTGTGGGCGCTCGCCGTCGCCCGGGCCGGTTCCGGTATCGGCAAGGCGGTCGTGGACCCGACCCACAACTCGCTGATCGCCGACTACTACGCCCCCGAGCACCGCAACAAGGTCTTCGCCTTCCACCGGTCGGCCAATGTGCTCGGCCAGATCGTCGGCCCGATCGTCGCCGGGCTCATCGCCTACCAGTTCGGCTGGCGTTGGCCCTTCATCATCTTCGCCGTGCCCACGGCGATTCTCGTCGTGGTCGGGCTGCGCATGAAGGAGCCCATCCGCGGCGCCCACGAACGTCGCGCCATGGGCGCCACCGAGGAGGCCATCGCCACCGAGGAAGAGCCCCCGTCCTACGCCGAGGCGTGGCGGATGATGTGGAAGATCGAGAGCCTGAAGCGGATCTGGTTCGCCCTTCCCTTCCTCGCCGCGTCGCTGATCGGCTTCGGCACCTTCGCGTCGCTGCTGTACGACGAGGTCTTCAACTTCGACGAACGGGCGCGTGGCGTGCTGGCCGCCGCCGTCGAACCCGCCGGCCTCGTCGGTCTCGTCATCGGCGCCCGGATCGGCACCCGGCTGATGGCCCGCGATCCCGGCCTCGTCCTCAAGTTCCTCGCGCTCACCGCCTTCTTCAACGCCGGCGTCATGGTGATCTTCGCCAGCGCCCCGGTCTGGTGGGTCGCCACGGGGGCCGCGGCAGTGGCGTCGCTCGTGAACGCCATGTTCGTCCCGACGATCTTCGCCGTGCTGTCGATGGCGATCCCACCCCGAGCCCGCGCACTGGGGTTCTCGATCGGCTCGCTGTGGATCCTCCCGGGCCTGATCGTCCTCCCGCTCATCGGTGCGATCGGCGACGCCTGGGGCATCCGTTGGGGCATGGGAATGATGGCGCCCGTCTACCTGATCGGCGGCCTGATCCTGTCCACCGCCGGCTTCGTGATCAAGGACGACATCGCTCAGGTCTGGCAGACCGCGGCGGCCCGAGCCGAGGTCGCCACGGAGCGACGAGCGGGCCGCAGCAAGTTGCTCTTGGTCCGCGGTCTCAACGTGTCGTACGGCGACGTGCAGATCCTGTTCGACGTCGACTTCGAGGTCGAAGAGGGCGAGATCGTCGCTCTGCTCGGCACCAACGGTGCCGGCAAGTCGACCCTGCTCAAGTCGATCTCCGGGGTGGTCGAGGCCGACCGTGGCGCCATCATGTTCGACGGGCGCGAGATGACCTTCGCCCCGCCGAACGAGGTCGCCCAGCGGGGTGTGATCCAGGTGGCCGGCGGCCAGGGCGTGTTCCCGTCCTTGACAGTCCAGGAGAACCTCGACGTCGCCGGCTGGCTCCATCGCCGCGACCCGGAGGGGCTCGCGACCGACGCGGCACGGGTCTACGAGCTGTTCCCCGCCCTCGACTCGCGGCGAAGCGAACCGGCCGCCAACCTCTCCGGAGGTCAGCAGCAGATGCTCGCCATCGGCATGGCCCTGCTCGGACGCCCCCGGCTGCTCATGGTCGACGAGTTGTCGCTCGGTCTGGCGCCGGTCATCGTCGAACAGCTGCTGCCGGTGCTGCGGCAGCTCGCCGACGAGGGCGTGACAATCATCCTCGTCGACCAATCGGTCAACGTGGCGCTCACCATCGCCGAAACGGCCTACTTCATGGAGAAGGGCGAGATCCGGTTCCACGGTCCCACTGCCGAACTCCTCGACCGACCCGACGTGCTCCGATCCGTGTTCCTCGAGGGTGCGGGCGCCGCCGTCGAGACGTCCGCCGGCAATCGCCGGTCCGACACCGTCGAGGTCCGTGAGCGCGAGTCCACGGTCGACACCGAGGCTCCCCCGATCCTGGAGACGGTCGAGCTGACGAGGAGCTTCGGCGGCATCCGGGCGGTCGACGACGTCAGCCTTCGCGTCCAACCCGGCGAAGTGATCGGGTTGATCGGACCCAACGGGGCCGGCAAGACGACCTTCTTCGACGTGGTCACCGGCTTCACCCCGGAGGACGGCGGCCGGGTGATCCTCGACGGGCGTGACGTCACCGGACTGGCCCCCTTCCAACGGGCGCGACGCGGATTGGGACGTTCCTTCCAGGACGCCCGCCTCTTCCCGTCGTTGACCGTGGCCGAAGCAATGGCCGTGGCCCTCGAGCAGGAGATCGAGGTGCGCAGCGCGGTCGCGGCCATGCTCTACCTGCCCAACGTCCACGACGCCGAAGAGAAAGTCCGGCTCCGGGTCGACGAGTTGATCGAACTGCTCGGCCTCGGCGCCTTCCGGCACAAGTTCCTCTGCGAACTGTCCACCGGCTCACGACGCATCGTGGACCTCGCCTGCGTCGTCGCCCACTCCCCTCGCGTGGTCCTGCTCGACGAACCGTCGAGCGGCATCGCCCAGCGCGAGACCGAAGCCCTCGCTCCCGTGCTCCTGCGAATCCGGGACGAACTGGGCGCCGCTCTGCTCGTGATCGAGCACGACATGCCCCTCGTCTCGGCCATCGCGGACCGCATCGTGGCCCTGGATCAGGGCGCGGTCATCGCCGACGGCACCGCCGAACATGTGCTCCACCATCCGGATGTAGTGGCGTCATACCTCGGAACCAACGATGATGTCATCGCCCGTTCCGGGGAGCGGCGAAGTTGACGCAACGACATCCGATCAAATTGGGGGAATGAAATGACCGAGGTCGATGAATCCGACATGAGCCGACAGCTCCGACGATGGGGGCCGCTCGGCGCCATCGCGGTGATCGTCATCATTGTGTTGGTCGTGCTGGTCGCGTCGGGGGGCGACGACGGTGACGACGAGGCCGACACCGACACCGACACCTCCCAGCCGTCCGACGACGACACCGGAGACGGCGACACGGACGACGACACCGGAGACGGCGACACGTCGGATCCCGTCTCCGACGATCCGATGGAAGCGATCTCGGCCGACGGCATCATCACCTGGACCGAGGCCGACGACGCCGGTCTGACCGATGAGTTCGAATGGGGCGACCGCTGCGACACCGACCTCGGCACCTACGCCTACCCCGACTTCTTCGCCGGGGAATGCGTCGTGCCGTGGGAGGGCGACAACGGCGGCGCTACCGAGACCGGCGTCACCGCCGACACGATCACCATCGTCGTCTACACCGCACCGGAGGTCGATCCGGTGCTCGACTACATCACCGGGCCCATCAACAACGACGACTCTCCAGAGGACGTCTTCGCCACCCATGTCGGCCTCGCCGAGTTCTACGGCGCGTACTTCGAAACCTACGGACGCACCGTCGAGCTCATCCAGTATCCGGCCACCGGTACGAGCGACGACGAGGTCGCGGCGATCGCCGACGCCGAGACGATCGCCCGCGACTTCCAGCCCTTCATGGTGTGGAGCGCCCCCACGCTGCAGGGGGAGATCTTCGGCCAGACACTCGCCGCCAACGGCATCATGTGCAACTGTCTCGGCGGACCCACGGCACGCGAGAACTATCCGTACCTCCATACCGTCACCAAGTCCGCGGCCCAGAGCCGGATCCTCCTCGCGGAGTACATCGGCAAGCGCCTGGCCGGGCGGAATGCGGTGCACAGCCCCGACTTCGCCGACGAGGAGCGGACCTTCGGCTACCTCTACATAGAGACCAGCGATGTGTCGACCCAGGTCGCCGAGGACTTCCGTGACCTCCTCAGCGACGAGTACGGCGTCACGATCGATCCGCTCATCTCCTACGAGCTCGACCCGCTGACGCTGCAGGAACAGGCCACAACGATCATCGCGTCGCTGAAGAGCGCCGGTGTCACGAGCATCGTGTTCGCCGGCGACCCGATTGCCCCGCGCGACTTCACCCTGGCTGCGACCGAGCAGGAGTACTTCCCGGAGTGGATCCTGTCGGGGACCACCCTGGTCGACACCTCGGTCTTCGGGCGCACCTACGACCAGCAGCAATGGGCCAACGCGTTCGGCATGAGCAACACCTCGGTGCCGATCGCCCGGGAGACCGGCGGCAACTACTTCCTCTACGAGTGGTTCAACGGCGAACCGCCCCGAGCCGGCGACACCATCGGAATCCAATGGCAAGCGTCACTGACGTTCGCGGTGCTCCAGTTGGCAGGGCCGAACCTGACCCACCAGACCTTCGCCGACGCGATGACGAACTCCGAGCCGACACGCCGCGGGGCGATCACCGCGCCGTCGCTGTCGTGGGGCAATGATCAGGGTCTGTGGCCCGATGACCAGCTCCCCGACGTCAACGGCATCGACGACGTGTCCGAAGTCTGGTGGGACGCCGAGACCGTCGGCCTCGACGAGCTCGAACGGGAGGCAGCCGGCGTCTACCAGTACGTCGACGGCGGCACCCGCTACCTGCCCGGCGAATGGCCGACGACCGACCCGAAGGTGTTCGACCCGGAGGGCGCCGTGGCCCGGTACACCGAACGTCCGGCATCCGAACTTCCGCCCGACTACCCGAGCCCGGCCGGCTGAGCGTCAGAACGGCTCGCCGACGACCCAGGTGGACTGCACCTGGAGATCGTCGGTGAGCGCAACGAGATCGGCACGACGGCCGGGGGTGATCGACCCCCGGTCGTCGAGACCGAGCACGCGTGCCGGATTGGCCGACGCAGCCGCAAGCACATCGATCAGCGGGATGCCGACGACGTCGACGCAGTAGCGGACGGCGTCGTCCATCCGCAGGGCGCTGCCCGCGAGGGTGCCGTCGGACAGTCGAGGGGCACCGTCGACGAGCCGCACCCCGACGTCGCCCAGACGCCCGGACCGCCACCCGGTCGCGTCGGTGACGAGCACCACCCGGGACGGCCCCTTGGCCCGCCAGGCGAGCCGGAGTACCCGAGGGTCGAGGTGGACGCCGTCGGCGATGACGCTGATCGACAGCCGATCGTCGCTCAGCGCCACACCGAGCGCACCGGGCTCCCGATGGTGCAGCACGCCGGATGCGTTGAACGCGTGGGTGAACATCGTGGCCCCTGCGTCCACCGCGTACTCCGCCACCTCGGCCGACGCCGTGGTGTGTCCGAGGGAGCAGACCACCCCGCGGCCGGTGAGCAGGGTCACGGCCGCTGCGGCACGGTCCGCCTCCGGGCCGATCGTCATCATCCGCACCACCCCGGGAAGCCCGGCCAGCCACTCGAGGTCGGTCGCACCGGTGACATCGGACGGATGGGCACCCCGGGCACCGCCGAGAAAGGGTCCTTCCAGATGCAGACCGACGGCATCGGGGCCGCCCCGTTGTCCGAGCCGCGGCGCGAGCCCGGCGATGCGGGCGTCGAGCACGTCGAGCGGCGCACTGATGAGCGTGGGCAACCATGTGGTGACGCCCTGGGCACGCAGCGCCTCGCCGAGCCGACGCCAGCCCTCGTCGTCGGCCGTGGCGACATCGACGTCGTCGTGACCGTTGACCTGCAGGTCGACGAATCCCGCCGTGACCAGCGCGAACTCGGGAGACGAGCAGGGTTCGACCGCGGCGATCAGGCCGTTGTCGACGACGACGGCGTGGTCGTCGAGGATTCCGTCGGGGGTGACGAGGCGGTGGGCGCCGATGGTCTCGATCAGTTGGCCCGATCGCGCAGCTCGCGGCGCAGGATCTTGCCCGACGCGCTCTTCGGGACGGCGTCGATCTCCTCGAGCAGACGGATCTGCTTGTAGCTCACCAGGTGCTCACCGACGAACTCCTGCACCTCGTCGAGCGTCAGCGACGCCCCCGGAGCAAGCTGCACGAACGCCTTCGGCAACTCGCCGACCGCGTCGTCGGGCACGCCGATCACGGCGACGTCGGCGACGGCCGGGTGGGTGATGAGCAGCGCCTCGAGCTCGGCCGGCGGCACCTGGAACCCGTTGTACTTGATGAGCTCCTTGATGCGATCGACGATCGAGTAGTGGCCGGCCGCGTCGATGATCGCGACATCGCCGGTGTGCAACCATCCATCTGCGTCGATGGTCTCCGCCGTCGCCTCCTCGTTGTTGAGGTACCCCTTCATCACCATGGGACCGCGCACCCAGAGTTCCCCCCGCTCGCCGGCGGGTTGGTCCTCGCCCGATTCGGGGTCGACGATGCGGCACTCCACGTTGGAGATCGGGACGCCACTCGTGCCCGGGCGACCCTGGCCCTCGACAGTGCTGTGGGTGACCGGACTCAGCTCGGTCATGCCGTAGCCCTGCACGACTTCGACACCGATGCGGGCACCGGCTTCGTTGGCGAGGTCGGCGCCGAGCGGTGCCGCACCCGAGAACACCTGCTTGAGCGACGAGAGGTCGTACTGGTCGACCTGGGGTGCCTTCGCGAGACCGAGGACCATGGGGGGCACGGCGAAGAAGCGGGTGATCCTCTCGCTCTGCACCAGGCCCAGCGCCTGGTCGAGATCGAATCGGGGCATCGTCACGACCTTCACCCCGTTGGCGATGAGGCCGTTCATGAGCACCTGCATGCCGTAGATGTGGAAGAAGGGCAGCGCAGCGAGACCGGCCTCGTCGTCCTCGTACCTGATGACGTGCTCCATCTGGCAGATGTTGGTGACGAGGTTGTGGTGGGTCAGCATCACGCCCTTGGGCAGGCCGGTCGTACCCGAGGAATACGGCAGCACCACGACATCGTCGACCACATCCACCGCAACCTGCTCGATGGGTTCGCCGAAGAGTGCCGCCATCGGTGTCGCCCCGTCGGCCTCGCCCATCACGTAGAGCTCGCTGACGTCGGTCCCTTCCATCGCCTCGGCCGCGACCTCGAGGAACATCGGCACCGTCAGCAGCAGAGATGCCCCGGCGTCTTGCAGCTGGAACCGGACCTCCTCGGCGCCATACGTCGGATTGATCGTGGTGATCGTGCCTCCGGCCACCGCGACGGCATGGAACACGATCGCGTACTCGGGGACGTTGGGAGCCATGATGCCCAGCACCGAGCCGGGCCCGAAGCCGCGAGCCTGTAGGCCGCCAGCCATGCGGTGGATCGCATCGCGCAGCTCGCCGAAGGTGTAGGACGAGGACGCGCCGTCCGTGATCGCCACCTTGTCGGGCGTCGTCTCGGCGTGGCGCAGAACGAACTCGGTCACCGGCACCGTCGGGATCTCGACGTCGGGGAGCGGGCTGGTGTGGATGATGGGCATGGCGCGACCTTTCTCGAAGCCGCGCATGGTAGCGCAGGTGGGTCGAACGGCCCTTTCCCATGGGCCGCGCGGCTCGCGGCCCTTCCCCGGGTGCGGTGTGCGGTTCTACCGTGGGGGCATGGGAATCGCAGCCAACCACATCGACCGGCTTCTCCCCCGGCACGAGGCGACCATCAACCTCGATCTGGACTGGAACATCCGGACCGGCCGGGCGGGCTTCATGCGGGCACGTGAAGAGCTCCACGACCGAGCCTCGATCATCGACATCTCCCTCGAGGGAGCACGGATCGCCGTCGATGCCAAGGTCGTGCGTCAGGTCGGCGACCATGTCGAGGTCCGCTTCCGCAGGATCGACGGAGAGGCCGTGGTGCGCCATGCCGACGAGCCCAACGGTCACCGCCGCACCTACGGCATCCGGTTCCTGCCCAATCTGACCCTCAGTGATGCGGTCAACGACGCCGTCGGCGACTCCGCTGCGCTGCGCCAGGCCTGGCAGCGCCAGAACTAGACCTCAGGCCGCGGCCGTGAACTCGGCCAGCACCCGTTCGGCCTCGGAGTGCCGGGCGATCCGGTCGTGGAGCATCGTACGTGTGTCGTCGACCGCCAACGCGGGCTGATCGACGGTCGCCCACCTGACCAGGCCGCTCCAGAAGCGATCGATGATCTCGGCGCCGCCGACGGTCCCCCCGTCGATCGTGCGGAAGGTCACCGAGCGCATCTCGCCGAGATAGATGTTGAGGGAGCGGACGTGGATCGCCTCGTCGATGCGGATCCGCTCGACGATCTCCGCCGCCAGCTCGGCCTCAGCTCGCCGATCGACGAAGACGTCGGGCGTGCGGAGAATCTGCTGACTGTCGGCGAACCCGAGTTCGGCCCGGAACTCGATGATCAGCAGGTTGGCGATGAACGACACCATGCTCTCGATCTCCGCGGGCAGCTCGGGGACGTAGCGGGTGCCGGCGTCGGGTCGACCGATGTTCTCCGGCGGCTCGACGTCGGGGTAGGCGCCCTCACCGAACGCCAGATCGCGGGCCGCGAACCACATCGCGTCGTGGCCGCCGATGCCCCTGTCGGGCTCCCCGCCCTCGTCGATGCCGTGGGCCAACAGGAGACCCTCGTTCAGGTGACCGATCGCCATCTCGGAGATGTCGTCGACGATCACCGTCTGCAGGTCGGGGAACTCGATCTCGGCGAGAAGCCGCCCGCGCGCCTCGATCTTGCCGGTGATGGTGAGCGAGTTCCAGAACGACTCGCCGAGTCCGTTGCGAAGGAGCACGAGCTGCTGCTCCGCCGTCGGCATGCGGAGGCCTTCGAGGAGCTGGGCACTCGCGCCGAACGGCTCCCCGCCCCGGGCCCGGAGTTGCGCCTCCCAGGCGTCGAGCGCGGGCTCGCGCACGAGCGCACGCGGCGGCCGGTACGAGCCGTCGGCGAGAAAGCCCCCGTGGAGCCTCTGGCCGAGCACGCGGTGCTCGGCGGCGTAGTCGTGGTCGGTGAGGAGCTCGTCCTGCGTGTAGGTCAGTCGCGCCATGCGACAACCATACGGCTCACGCGACCGACACCTTCAGTTCGTCGAGGCCGCGGAGGTTGATCCGACCGTTCCACTTCCATTCGTCGACCTGCACGTCCGGGAATCGCCGGAGGAAGCGACCGATGGCCACCTGCCCCTCGAGCTTCGCCAACGACGCCCCGAGGCAGTAGTGGATGCCGCTGCCGAACGACACGTGTTGGCCGGCGTCGGCCCGGGTGACGTCGAGCTGCTCGGCAGTCGGACCGAACTTGTCGGGATCGTGGTTTGCGGATCCCAGCGCCGCCTGGACGAAGGTCCGGGCCGGGATCGTCACCCCGCGGACCTCGATCTGCTCGAGCGTGATGCGCCGGGAGAACTGGACCGGCGACACCCAGCGCAACAGCTCGTCGATCGCCGCCGGGTCGAGACTCGGATCGTCGCGGAGGATCGCGGCCTGATCCGGGTGCTTCAACAGCTCCCAGATGCCGGTGCCGATGAGGTTGACCGTGGTCTCGTGCCCGGCCACGAACAGCAGGTTGACCTGATCGCGCAGCTCCTTGGGCGACATGCGGTCGCCCTCCTCCTCGGCTTCGATCATCGCGGTCAGGATGTCGTCGGCGGGATTCTGTCGCTTCCACTCGATCACCTCGCCGAGATAGCCGTCGAGGTTCTGGTTGGCGTGGAAAGCCGCCCGCATCTCGTCCTCGCTGATGATGGGATCGAGGGTCTTCACGATCGCCCCCGACCAGTCGCGGATCTGGTTCTTGTCGGCCTCGGGAAGGCCGAGCATCTCGGAGATGACGTCGAAGGGCAGCGGGAAGGCGAGCTCACCGACCACATCGGCGGTGGTGCCGGCCTCGGCCATTCGGTCGAGCGCGTCGTCGACCATCGTCTCGATTCGGGGCCGCAGCGCCTCGATCGTGCGCGGCGTGAACGCCTTGCTGATCAGTCGGCGGAGGCGAGTGTGGTCGGGTGGGTCCATGCCCAGGATCGACTCGAACTCCATCTGCTCGCCGAACTCCGCCATGAGCTGGGCGCGTTCGTCGTCGAGGTCGATGTTGCGGTCGTCGACGCTCAACTCGGGGTCGCGGAGGAGCGCGAAGACGTCGTCGTAGCGGAACAGCGAATAACCGCCGATGGCCAGCTGGTGCACCGGTTCGTGCTCGCGCATCTCGGAGAAGTGGGACCACGGGTCGTCCGCGTATCCATCCTGGAGCGGGTTGAAGAAGACGGCGGTCATGCCGCGACCGTAGCGCTAGCGTCGACAGCGATGTCGCTCGACGAGACTGATGACACACCCGAGGTGATCGCACCGTGGGACGGCCGCCGTGTGCCGGTGACCCTGCTCGGCGGCTACCTCGGTGCCGGGAAGACGACCGTCATCAATGCGGTGCTCGCCAAGACCGATCGGCCGATCGCCGTCCTCGTCAACGACGTCGGCGCGGTCAACATCGACGCCGCGCTGGTGCGCCGTTCCCACGGCGACACCATCGAGCTCACCGACGGCTGCGTCTGCTGCAGTCTCGCCGGGGGCTTGGCCGCGGCGTTCGACGGGCTCCGGTCGCGTCCGGACGCTCCCGACCACGTGATCCTCGAGCTCAGCGGCGTCGCCGACCCGGCCCGGGTCGCCCCGTGGGCCGACAGCGACGGATTCCGTCTCGACGGAGTCGTGGTCCTCGTCGACGCGGAGCAGTTCCCCGATCGTCTCGACGACCCGGCGACCGGCCCGGCCGTGCGTCAGCAGGTCGCGGCAGCCGACCTCTTCGTCCTGTCCAAGCTCGACCTCGCGTCGAGCGCGGATCGCGAGGAGACCACACGACGCCTCGCCGAGTTGGCTCCCGGCATCCCCACGCTCGCGGCCGACGATGCCGTGGCCACCGCATCGGTTCTCGACCTGGGCACACGACGCCCGGGCGGGGTGGTCGACGTGCCTCCACCGGCCCTGTTCGACGCCCACGACGTCGATCTCCGTCCGATTCCGCAACCGATCGACCGATCCGAGTTCGAAGCGATGATCGCGGCACTTCCCCCGACGACCCTGCGGGCCAAGGGCATCGCGGTGACGCCGGAGGGCACCCGCATGCTCGCCCAGGTGGTCGGCCGCCGCCGGGTGATCACGGAGCTGCCCGAAGCCGAGTCGCAGCCGCCCACCGACCTCGTGGTGATCACTCCCCGTCGGTCGGCGCCGTGACGTCTTCCGACCAGGGCGTGGCCGGAGGGCCGCGCTCCCCGATCTCGTCGAGCAGGTCGGCCAGACAGCGGGGATAGAACGGGTCGGGCGACCCGCGCAGGTCGCCGGCCGACAGCCATCGGAAGCCGGTGATCACCGACGCCTCGATCTCCTCCAGACCCGAGCCGTCGGGCTCGAACGCCGTGTCCACCGAGACGAGATGGAGCGTCTCCTCCTGGAGCCAGATCTCGCCGAGGAGCGGAAACCGGTCGTGCCGGCGCAGGACGAGCGGCCCGATGCTCGCGTCCTGCAGGCCGATCTCCTCGGAGAGTTCCCGTCGCAGTCCGGCCTCGACGGATTCCCCGGCATCGAGGCCGCCACCGGGCGTGAACCAGAAGCCTCCTCGCCCGGGGTCGGCCGGGTCGTGCCCGCGGATCATCAGCACCCGTCCGTCGGGCGATCGCACCAGCGCTCGCGCCGCCGTCCGGTGTCGCTCGGTGGTCACCCCGTCGGACCGGGAGAGGCCAGGACCTCGTCGAGACGATCGAGGATCGGGAGCATTCCCTTCACCAGCTTCGAACGCGCGACGTCCATTGACCACCACTCGGCCCGGTCGACTTCGGGGAACTCCGCCGTGCGTCCCGACCTCGGCGGCCATTCCATCTCGAAGGTGTTGCTGGTGATCGTCGAGGCATCGAAATCGGCCTCGCGAGCGAAGATGTGGTTGGTCTTGGCACCGGCCCGGCACGGCCCCAGGTCGACGCTGTCGCCGGGAGGTGCCGGGGAACCCATCTCCTCGGTGAACTCCCGCTCGGCCGCGGCCAGCAGGTCGTCGTCACCGGCCTCGCGCAACCCCTTCGGGATCGTCCAGGCGTGATCGTCCTTGCGCTGCCAGAAGGGCCCACCCATGTGGGCGAGCAACACCTGCGTCGCCCCGTCGACTCGACGGTGGAGAAGGAGACCCACGCTCAGCACGGACTCAGTCTGGCAGACGACGCATGAACGACCAGAGGTGCTCGGGCGACACGGATTCGGGCATCACTCCATCATGGCCCTCCTCGTGCCGATACGAAGTGGGTGACCTCCACCGCGCGTCGCGCCGTCTCTCCGCAAACGCCGGACACCGAATGGCAGTCCATGGGGTTCGTCCCCGGACTGGACGGGATCCGAGCCATCGCCGTGATCGTCGTGGTCGCCTATCACGGCGGCTGGTACGGACTCCATGGCGGCTTCGTCGGGGTCGACGTCTTCTTCACGCTCAGCGGATTCCTCATCACCCGCCTCCTCATCGACGAACACCATCGCCGAGGCGGCGTGTCGATGAAGAACTTCTACATCCGACGCGGGTTGCGGCTGCTTCCGGCCCTGTTCGGCCTCGTGGCGGGGGTGTGGCTGGCCGCGGCCCTGCTCGACGTGCCTCGCATCGAGGAGCGGCTCGGCGAACGGAGCCTGTGGGCGATCTCCTACGTGGCCAACTGGCGTGACGTCGTGACCGGCACCCACGGTGGCCCTTTCAGCCACCTGTGGTCGCTCAGCGTCGAGGAGCAGTTCTATGTCGTGTGGCCGGTCGTCGCCGTCGTGCTTCTCCGTCGCCGGGGCGTGGCGGCGGTTCGCCGGACCGCCGGCGGCTTGGCCGCCGCCCTGGCGCTCATCACCGTCTGGCGCCACTGGAACGGCGCCTCGGGGTTCGACATCTACTTCGCCACCCACTCCCACGGCGGCGTTCTCCTCCTGCTCGGTGCCTGGCTGGGCTGCTCGGTCGACCTGATCGCCCGCGTCGGCCAGGACCTCGGGCGGCGGCTGATGATGCTCGGCATCGCCGGGATCCTCGTCATCTCGTTCATCCCCGACCGTTTCGGCGACCTCCACGCGGGCTACGCCTACGCCCCCATCGCAGCAGCGTCGGTGGCCGTGATCGTGGGAGCGGTGGCCGACGACCGGCCCTGCCTCCTCACCTGGGGTCCGCTCTGCCAGATCGGGAAGTCGTCCTACGGGATCTACCTCTGGCACATCCCGATGTTCGCCATCAGTGCTGCGATCGTCCCCGACCTCGACGGCCGGATCCGCATCGTCCTCGGGACGGCGATCGCGGTGACGATCTCGCACTGGCTCATCGAACGTCCTGCGCTGCAGCTCAAGCGGCGCTGGGCCTGAGGCCGCCAGAAGCTCCTCATGACCAGCCGCGTCTCGGTTCTCGTCGGCCTGCTCGTCGCGGCGCTGGGCGCGCTCTGGTGGGCGCAGGAGCCCGCCCCGATCGAGCGCACGCCCGCCCTCGTCGGCGCTGATGCCCACCTCGACATCGAGTACGGAGACCACGAGTTCCAGCGGTTCGACGTCTACACACCCGACAGCCCGGGACCCCACCCCACGATCGTCTGGCTTCACCCCGGCGGTTGGATCGCCGGCGACAAGGCTGCGTCGATGCCGGTGTGGGAATGGACCGACCGGGGCTACGCCGTCGGGTCGGTCAACTACCGCTACGCCATCGCGCCACACACCGTGGCCGACTCGGTCGACGACGCCCTCGCCGCGGTGCAGCACGTCCTCGACCGTTCGGGCGAATGGGACCTCGACGCGTCGCGAGTCGGCGTCTACGGGTTCTCGGCCGGCGGCCACCTCGCGGCGATGATCGCCCACGAACAACTCGACGTGGCCGCCGTCGCCATCGCCGGCGCCCCGACCGATTTCACCGCACTCCTCGATCCCGACGTCCGGTTCTTCGACGGCCGGACCGGGGCTGCGGTGGTGGCTGCGGCCCGCGACCTCCTGGGTTGCCAGGAGCGGATCGACACCTGCCACGGCCTTGCGGTCTCGGCGAGTCCCGCCCAGCTTTCGGGGGACTCGGTCGACTTCCTCATCGTCCACGGAGCGCTCGACCACATCGTCGACGTCGATCAGGCCCACCGACTCCACACTCATCTGGTCGCCGCGGGCCACGACCCCGAACTGGTCATCGTCGAGAACGGCGGCCACGACCCTCACGTCGACGAGGGCGGGATCGCCGACTTCTTCGACGAGCGACTACTCAGCTGACCTCGTCGCGCCGGCCGTCGGCGTGGATCGCGAATCGGCCCGCCTCGGCGCCGTGGGCAGGGGCCGACGAGGGCCATGGCCAGCCGCCGAACTGGGTGGCCTGGAAGTCGGCGTAGGCGGCCCGGATCTCGTCCTCGGTGTTCATGACGAACGGGCCGTAGCGGGCGACGGGTTCGGCGATCGGACGTCCCTGCAGCACCATGCAGTCGATGCCTTCCGGCCCCGCGGCGAGCGCCACGTCGACATCGGCCCGGACGTGGGCACCGGTGCCGGCGGGAACGGCTTCGTGAGTGCCGATCCGGATCGACGACCCTTCGAAGGCGTAGAGCACCCGCTGGGTCTCGGCCGACCGTGCCGGCGGCAGGGTCCATTCGGCGTCGGCCTCCAGCCGCAGATGCCAGACCGCCACGTCGGCGTCGTCCTTGGCCGCCCAGGAGTCGGGGGGCGGAGGCGGACCGACCACGTCGCCGAGGCGACCGGCGATGACCGTCACCTCGGTCCGCCTTCCGTGGCCGTCCTTGTCGACATGGCGCGGGGTGTGGTGGTCCCACAGCATCGTGAAGTAGGGGTCGACCATCTTGTCGGCGGCCGGCAGGTTCAACCAGATCTGGAAGAGCTCGAGCGGATTCGGCGCATCGGTCCGGGTGAGCGGGAACATCTCGGCGTGCTGGATACCGGCACCTGCGGTCATCCACTGGGTGTCGCCCTGCCCGAACCGGGCCGTCGCCCCCAACGAATCGGCATGGTCGACGAACCCCTGCCGCACGTAGGTGATGGTCTCGAAACCACGATGGGGGTGTTGCGGGAAGCCGGGCACGGTCGTGCCGTGGTACATGCTCCACCCGTCGATACCGGAGAAGTCCTGCCCGATCGCTCGACCGCCGAGTGACGCATCGGGGGCCAGCGCCCCGTTGCCGGCCGGGTACATGTCGTGGTGGTGGGCCACGAACAGGAACGGGTCGATCGTCGGCCACTGAGGGCCGAGTGGGAAGGTCTGGAGCACGGCGTCGGACACCCCGCCAGGCTATGTCAGCCGAAGCGGTTGGCGGTCAGGACCGGACACCACGGTCCGGGCCACTCGGCCCCACCTATACTCCCGCCGCATGGAAATGCACTTCGCGACCATCTGGGAAGCCATCGCCGACCGGATCGGACCGCGGCCTGCCATCACCCACGGCGAAGTCACCCGCACCTGGGCGGAGTACGACGACCGCGCCGCCCGGATCGCCGCGGCCTACGCCGCCGCCGGCCTCGGTCCCGACTCCAAGGTCGGCCTCTTCATGTACAACTCGAACGAGTACATGGAGGCCCAGTTCGCGGCCATGAAGCTGCGGGGCGTCCCCATCAACATCAACTACCGCTACATCGACGAGGAACTGCACTACCTGCTCGAGAACTCCGACGCCGAGGCCCTCGTCTTCCACTCCTCGCTCGGCGACCGCGTGGCCAACGTCGTCGACCGTCTGCCCGGGCTGAAGCTCGTCATCGAGGTCGACGACGGCAACGCCGATCGGGTTCCCGGGGCCCAGCCCTACGAGGCAGTCGTCGCCGACCACTCGCCCGCCCGGCGGGTCGAGAGGGCCGAGGACGACACCTACATGCTCTACACGGGTGGCACCACGGGGATGCCGAAGGGCGTCATGTACGCGATCGGCGGGTTGACGGCGGGGCTCGGCGCGTCGGCGTTCCCGATCCTCGGGCTTGCCGCCCCGACCGATGCGCACGACATCGTCGAGGCTGCCGCGGGCACCGACGGGTCGCTCGTTTCGCTCCCCTGCGCGCCGTTGATGCACGGCACCGGCCTGTGGTTGGGCTGCTTCATCCCCCACCTGCTCGGCTCCCACGTCGTGACGCTGACCAACCGCAGTCTCGACCCGCACGAGGTGCTCGACACGATCGAGCGGCACCGGGCGAGTTCGGTGACGATCGTCGGCGACAGCTTCGCCAAGCCGCTGCTGCGCGCCATCGACGAAGGGCGAGCCGGCGGCGGGTCCTACGACCTCGCGTCGGTCGCGCTCATGCAGTCGTCCGGCGTGATGTGGACCAGTGAGGTGAAGCAGCAGCTGATCGAGCGGATCGAACAAGTGATGCTGATCGACGCCATGGGGTCCACCGAGGGGTCGATGGGCACCCAGATCACCATGAAGGGGCTCGAGACCGAAACGGGCAAGTTCACCCAGTCACCGACGACGAAGGTGTTCACCGACGACGACCGCCTCGTCGAACCGGGATCCGACGAGGTGGGCATGGTCGCCGCCGGCGGCAACGTGCCGCTCGGCTACTACAAGGACGAGGAGAAGTCGGCCAAGACGTTCCGGGTGATCGACGGCGTGCGCTATTCGTTCCCGGGCGACCTCGCCAAGGTCGCGGCCGACGGGTCACTCATCCTGCTCGGGCGCGGGAGCCAGGTGATCAACTCGGGAGGCGAGAAGATCTTCCCCGAGGAGGTGGAAGAGGCGGTCAAGCGGGTCGACGGCGTGATCGACTGTCTGGTGGTCGGCGTCGACGACGACAAGTTCGGGCAGGCCGTGACCGCGGTCGCGAGCGTCGAGCCCGGGGCGGCGGTCACCGAGGGCGAGATCATCGAGTCGGTGAAGGGTGAGCTGGCCCGGTTCAAGGCCCCGAAATCGGTGGTGTTCGTCGACGCCGTTCCCCGCGCTCCCAACGGCAAGGCCGACTACGGCACCGCCCGCGACCTGGCGATGGCCGCGCTCGGCTAGAGACCGGCCCAGAACGCTCTGATGGCGGCCGCCGAGTCGACCGGGTCGGTGGTCATCCACCAGTGGCCGGCGTCGGCGAGCAACGTGGTCGACGCGCCGGTTCGCTCGACCAGGGCGGCGGTCGCGCCGGGGGACCGGAACGGGTCCTGGGCGGCTTCGATGACCAGGGTGGGGACGACGATGGCGTCGATCCCGGGGCCCCACAGCGGACCGATGTCGACCGCGGAGCGGTAGAGGGCCAGGATCGCCTCGCTCATCGTCGCGTCGACCTCGGGGCTGATGGCCGCGGCGATCGACGACTCGATTCCGAGGCCCGCGAGGAGTTCGGCTCGCTCCCCGTCCGTCATCGCGACGATCCCGTCCATGAACGCCTCGCCGTCACCCGGGGTCTGCCAGGTCTTCGCCGTGTCGTGCCACTCGAAGTCGTCGTCGAGGTTGCCCATGTCGGTCACCCACGACCGCACGAGCCCCGGGTTCTGGGCGTTGACCCGCATCGCGAGCAGCGCACCCCAGTCGTGGCTCACGAGATCGATGGGCGCGGCGATCGACGCCAACTCACGGTGGAGCCAGTCGGCGTACTCCTGCATCGTTGCCGTGAACCCGTCGGGCAACGGCGAACCGAAGCCGGGCAGGCGCAGCTGGACGGCATCCTGGGCATCGAGCGCATCGACGAGGGTTCGCCATACTGCGGGGGTCTCGGGCACGCCATGGACGAAGACAGTGGTCATCGCCGGACGGTACCAGTCAGCCGACGACGGCGGCCTCGACCGGCTCGAAGAGCACCTGCGCCAACCGATCGCCGAGCACGGAATCGGCCTCGATCACGAGATACGCGCCGTACCCGTCGTCGAGATCGAGCCAGGGCACCGCACCGAACGCGCCGGCGTCGGTCAGACGCCCGGTCGAACGGTCGACCCACCAGCCCATTGCGTAGCCCGGGTCCGTTCGATCCGTGTGCAGGACTTCGACGGACGCCTCGCTCAGGACGCGCTCGTCGCCGCACACTCCGCCCCGGAGGTGCATGAGGAGCAGCTCGGCGTAGTCGCCGGTCGTGGTGTAGGCCCCGGCTTCCATGTTCGGATTGGCGGTCGGTACGAGGTTGGACGGGTCGCCGAGGAAGTGGTCGGGGTAGGACAGATCGAACACGGGGAAGGCACCCAACGGGTTGCCGTAGCCGGTCGCCTCCAGTCCGCACGGTTCCCCATAGATCTCGTCGATCAGATCGGCCCACGGCTGACCGGAGACCGCCTCGGCGATGGCACCGGCGACCTGCCACTGCCCCCCGCCGTACCGGAACGCGGTGCCGGGGCCGACGATGTCGCCATCGTCGCCGGCGGTCGTGAAGATCGCTTCGCCGCAGTCCTGCAACGTCCCCGTCGGCGAGTATTGGCAGGCGTAGGGCGCGTAGCCGGGATTCGGCAGCAGGCCGACCAGACCGGAGCTGTTCGACAGGAGGTGCGCCGGCGTGATCGCCGGGTTGGCGTCTCCCCAGGGAACCGCCGCCGCGACCGGGGCCTCGATGTCGAGCAGTCCCCGGTCCTGGAGATGGAGGAGCACGCCGGCGGTGATCATCTTGCTCGACGACGCGATGAGCGAGACCCGGTCGGCATCGAAGTCTCCCCAGTACTCCTCGTGCACGATGCCGTCGTCGACATGGACGACCACCAGGCCCGCACCGTCGAGGGCGTGCTCGTCGACGAAGTCCTGCACGATCGGGGTGACCGCGGAGAAGTCGCGGGGCGGCACCGTCGAGACCGGCGGCGACGTCACGGTGGCCGGCTCGGCCGCAACGGTGGTCGTGGTGGTGGTCGTTTCGGGGACCTCACTGGACTCGCCGGCATCGCCACATCCGGCGGCGAGCAGCACCACGGCAACGCCGACGAGGAGCGCGGTTTTCGGGCGACGGGACATCACGTGCGACGCTAGTGGCCGACCGCGAGAGGACGAGAGGCGAGCAATGACACCCGAGGAGAAGCGGGAAGCAGCGATGTCGGGCCAGGCATGGGCCGACTTCTGCGAGTCCCTCAAGGACGCCGGCCAGTTGATCCTGGACAACTCGACGGACGAACTCGATCGGGTCGAGGGCTTCCGCTACCTGAGTCGCCTGACCCGGGGCGGGCTCGACTCGTTCATCGAGGCATCCGACACCTCGTTCCCGTCCGTGAACCCCATTCCCCACATGTTGAAGATCGGGTGCGACAACCCCGACGCGTTCTACCAGCGGGTCGAGATCAACCCGCGGCACCAGTACCGCATCACCGGGACGAGGGGCACCGTCAACTACCTGAGCATCGGCGCCTACTCGGGCGGCTACGGCGTGGGCGCGGCAAAGGCCGGCAACCAGGGACTCATCACCGACAACGACCCCCACCCGAACGGGGTCATCGACGTGATCGCCAGCGTGGAGGAACCGGACCTCGCACCCGGCCAGCGGTGGCTCGAGATGTCGGCGAAATCGACGATCCTGATCTTCCGCCAGTTCTACCTCGATCGGACGAGCGAACGTCCCGCCGATCTGAAGATCGAGTGCCTCGACCCGACGACCCCGCTGCCCGAACCGTACTCGTCGGCCGCCCTGGTCGATGGACTGGCGATGCGCGCCCTCTTCGTCCACGGCGTGGCCCAGCGTTTCCTCACCTGGGTCAACGACTACTTCCTCGAACGCCCGAACACCCTCGACTACCTCCCCGACCAGGACCAGGCCGGCGGGTGGGGCGATCCGAACCAGCTGTTCCGCCACGGCTACTGGACCCTCGAACCGGGCCAGGCCCTCGTCGTGACGGTGCCCGCCGTCGAGGCGTACTACTGGAACTTCCAGCTCAACAACCTGTGGGAGGAGTCGCTCGACTACCGGCACCTCCAGGTGACCACGAACAAGCACACCGCGTCATACGAAGCCGACGGGACGTGCCGGATCATCGTCGCCGACGCCGACCCCGGCGTGGGCAACTGGATGGACACCGCCCACCACCGCCACGGCACGATGGGCCTTCGCTACAACCAGATCGTGACCGACATCCCGCCGACCTGCGAGGTCGTCGACCTCGCCGACCTCACCTGAACCGGAAGCACCGACCCATGACGACCACATCACTCCCCTCGTTCGAGACCCTGCTCTACGAGATCGAGGACCGGGTGCTCACGATCACCCTCAACCGTCCGGACCGGCTCAATGCGTTCAACCCGCAGATGGGCCGCGATCTCATCGAGGCCTTGGACCACGCCGACGCCGACGACGACGTCCGCGCCATCATCTTCACCGGTGCCGGCCGCGCCTACTGCGCCGGCGCCGACCTCGGCGGCGGTGGTGACACCTTCGACCACACGGCCGGCGGCGGCGACGCGGGCGAGGCGGAACGGATCCACCGCGATGTCGGTGGTCTCGTGAGCTTGCGGATCTACGACTGCTCGAAGCCCACGATCGCCGCGATCAACGGTGCGGCCGTCGGTGTGGGCGTCACGTCGACGCTGCCGATGGACATCCGCATCGCCGGTGAACACGCCCGGTTCGGCTTCGTTTTCGCCCGTCGCGGCATCGTGCCCGAGGCCTGCTCGTCATGGTTCCTGCCCCGGGTCGTGGGGATCAGCCGGGCAGCCGAGTGGTGCTACACCGGCGAGGTCTTCGATGCGGCCGAGGCGCTCGACGGTGGGTTGGTCCGCTCTGTCGTGCCGGCCGACGACCTGATGGCGACGGCTCGGGGCATCGCGGAGAACATCGCCCGCAACACCAGCGCGGTGTCGGTGGCCCTGACCCGCCACATGCTGTGGCGGCTCCTCGGCGCCGACCACCCGATGGAAGCCCACAAGCTCGACAGCCGCGGGGTCCAGTACATGGGCGGCACGGCGGACGCCCGCGAGGGCGTCGAGTCGTTCCTCGAGAAGCGGGAGCCGAACTACCAGCTGTCGCCTTCCCGCGACATGCCCGATTACTTCCCGTGGTGGGTGGAACCGGAATTCGGCTGATTGACTCGAGGGGTGATCGACAACCCCCAACAGGTCCTCTTCCGCCGCCTCAACCGCGTGGTGAAACCACTCGTCAAGGCCGGACTCGGCTCCCCGCTTCCGATCGGACTCGGGGCGGTCGTGCTCGAGAGCACCGGCCGGGTGAGCGGCAAGCCACGGGAAGTGCCGGTCCTCGGCTTCCGGATGGGCGACCGGGTCATCGTGTCGACGGTTCGCGCCGACTCCCAATGGGTCAAGAACCTCGAGGCGGACGATCGCGCTGCGGTCTGGTACGGCGGCAAGCGGCACGAGGCGACCGCATCGGTGCGACGGGGCCCGCTCAACGTCGTCAGTCTCGACGGCGACTGACGACCGCCGCTCAGCGGACGGTGTAGCCGCCGTCGACCGGCACGATCGCGCCAGTCATGTAGCTCGCCGCAGGCGACGCCAGGAACACCACCACGCCCGCGATCTCTTCGGGCTCGGCCAACCGCTTCATCGGAATCGTCGCATCGGCGAGCGCCTGCAGGTCGGCGGCCGTCGGCGGCACCTGCCGTTGGGAGGCCAGCATGGGGGTGTTCACCTCGCCGGGAGCAACGGCGTTGACCCGGATGCCATGCTCGACGTGATCGAGTGCGAGGGCGCGTGTGAGCTGATGGATCGCCCCTTTGGACACGCAGTAGGCGGTCACTCCCGCCGCGCCGACGTCGCCCCAGATCGATCCGAAATTGACGATGGCGCCACCGCCGCGCCCCTGCATGACGGGGATCGCGGCCCGACACATGAAGTAGGTGCCGTCGACGTTGACACCCATGACCCGGCGCCAGTCGGCGTCGTCGGTGCCGAGAGAGTCGGCCCGGTGGATGGTGCCGGCCGCGTTGACGAGCACGTCGACGCCGCCGTGGCGGTCGGCGACCGATGCCACCGTCTCACGGCAGAAGTCGGGGTCACTCACGTCGCCGATGCAGGGTTCGCTGATGCCGGCCGCCTCGGCGACGGCGCGGGCCCCGTCGCCGTCGCGGTCGACCACCACCACGGTGTCGCCCTGTTCCGCGAACGCACGGGCCGAGGCCGCGCCCATGCCCGACGCGCCGCCGGTGATCACCACGATGCGAGATGCGCCCATGCTCACTCCTCGGTGGCGACGAACTGGCTGCCGCCATAGGTCTGCTCGGTCGGTTGCACTTCGATGCGGTTGATGTTCATCCGTGCCGGCGCCGCGACGGCGTAGCGGATCACATCTGCGACGTCGGCCGCGCTGATCTCGTCGATGCCGGTGTCGAGCGCGCGCGCTCGACGTTCCGGGTCGTCGATCGCCACCTCGTAGAACTCAGAGGTCACCCGCCCCGGGCAGATCTCGGTCACGCGGACGCCCGTGCCCCTCAACTCGAGGCGCAGGTTGGTCGAGAGCCGGTGGACCGCCCCTTTCGTCGCGCCGTAGAGGGCGGCCGAGAGCGGGTAGAGCCCGGCCATGGAGCCCACGTTCACGACGTGGCCCGACCGCCGCTCGATCATCGCAGGGAGAGCGAGACGAGTGGCGTGCAGCACCGCAGTGACGTTGGTGGCGACCGTCTGCTCGATGTCGTCGACGGTGGCCTCGACGAGCGAGTCCATCGCCCGCCCGAGCCCGGCATTGTTCACCAGGACGTCGGCGCCGAGGTCACCGATGACCGACTCCATCGCCGCACGGTCGTTGACGTCGACGACATGGGGGGTGCAGCCCGTCGCCTCGGCCAGCGCCGCGAGCCGGTCGGCTCGTCGAGCCAGCGCGTGGACCTCGAATCCGTCACCCGCCAGCGCCTCCACCGTCGCTGCACCGATGCCACTCGATGCCCCGGTGACGACTGCGATTCTGCCCACCTCCGGAATCTACTCTGCACGGCCACACACCACGGCGGAGAGCGCGCTACGGCAGGTGGCGCTGCCAGTCGTCGGGTGTCACCGTGTGGAACGGTGCCGCGAGCAACCCCCGCACCCCGGTGTCGGCCCAGCGACGGCGCAGCACGGGGCCCAGTGCCCGACCGACCGCAGCGGGTTCTTCGTCGAGATACAGCAGCGTGAGTTGCAGACCCCGCCGGTCGGCGTCGAACGGAGCGGGCGCCAGGATGCCTTCGAACCACCATGCACCCACGACGCCCGGCTCCTCGACCAGCACGGTCGGCGATGCCGCACCCTTCTCGATGAGCACTACGGCGCCGGTGTTCGGCCGCCAGGGGACGACATCGGCACCGACCGCCACGCGCTCGGCGGCGATCGTGCCGGTCAGGGCGAACACGCCGAGTTCGACGCTCGGCAGCCGTTGCATGCGGCCGCCGTGACGCAAGGCCGCGCCGAGTGCGGCAAACGGCCCGAGCGACGCGGCGTCGGTGAACGAATACGCCATGACGTGGTCGACCTCGCCATAGTGACCGTGGTCGGCGGTGCGTGCCCCGCGGCACTCGGGCGTCGAGACGAGGCGTTGCGAGTGGCGCAGTCCGTCGAGGCGGTACTGCTCGGGCCGGTGGTCGAGACCGTGCCACTCGAGGTAGGCGGCGTCGGCGCCGCGGGGATGCCGGGCCGACATCGACACGAAGAGGATCCGGGCGTCGGTGCGCCCGGTCGCCAGCACATCCGGCAGCTGATCAGAGGGCGTGCCCTCGGGCTTCCACATGCCCCGTCCCTTCCTCCCCGAGGGTCCATGGTGGCACGAGCGGTTGACAGACGGTGCGCCACCCACTCTGCTGGCCGACGAGGGGCTGCATCGCACGAGGGGGAACCGATGCCGACCACGAAGCCACCAACCGACGCGTTGTGGGTCGCCACACGGCGGCTGACTGCGCTGCTCGTCGCGGTCGGCCTCGCGCTGCTCGCCGCGGCGTGCGGCGACGACGACACGTCGTCAGAGGCGACCGAAACGACGCTCGCTGCGCCCGACGAACCAGAAGCCGAGGAGACGGATTCCGGCGACGAGGCGAGCGACGCTCCGGGCGAGGACGACACCGAGCAGCCTGGCGCCGAGCCGATCGAGCTGACCGACTCGGCCCGCGGCGTGACCGCCGAGGCGATCAGGGTCGGGTACACGTCGATCGACTTCGAACTGCTCAACAGCAGCTTCGGACTCGACCTCGCGTTCGTGAACAACGCGCCGATCGCCGATGCCATCGCCGCGTGGCACAACGAGAACGGCGGCGTGCTCGGGCGCCGTATCGAACTCGTCCACGAGAACTACCTGCCTGTCGGGCCGACATCGGCCGACGAGGTCTGCGTCAAACTCACCCAGGACGCCATGGTGTTCGCGGTGCTGGCGGGGTTCGCCGGCCCCGGTGCGGCCGACGTGAACGAGTGCTTCACCGAACTGAACGACACCGTGCTGGTGGCCACCGCACCCCGGGCCGAGCAGGCCGAGCGGGCCGGTGGCCTCTGGGTGTCGACTGACATGAGTCTCGACCGCCGGAACCGGGCGATCGCCGGGCTCATGGCCGATGCCGAGGTGCTCGATGACCTCGGATCGATGATCGTCATCGGATCGAGCCCCGACGAAGCCGGTCTGGTCGAGGTCATGGCCGGCGCGCTCGCCGACGAAGGCGTCGACATCGGCTTCAGCGACGTGGTGACCACGACCGGTGACCGGTTGGCGACCTCCGCCGACGTGGGCATCTGGATCGAGCGGGCGCGGTCGGCCGGCATCACGACCGCCGTGCTGCTCGGCGAGGATGAGTTCCGCAACCAGGAGTTCTTCATCCAGGCGCCGGAGTTCACCTACATCCTGGGCAACGGCGACGCGATCACGGACTGGCAGTCGATCCCGCCGGAGGGCCTCCAGGCGGGCACGAGGGTCATCACCAACAACAACGGGCCCGACGTCGGCGCCTTCGAGAATCCCGACCTCCTCGAGTGCATCACCGTGGTCGAGGACGCCCTGGGCGTCGAGGCGGTGGGGACGAGCCAGCTCCCCGACGGCGACCCCAACTACTTCTCGGGTGCCGTCGGCGTCTGCCGTACGTTCTCGCTCTTCGTGCAGATCGCCGAGGCAGCCGGACCCGACCTGACGAACGAGTCCTGGATTGCGGCACTCGACACGCTTCCCGATCTCGAGATCCCCGGCTACCGGTTCGCGTCGCTGAGCTCCGACAAGGTCGATGCCCGCGACCAGCTCGTCCTCGTCGAGTTCGATCTCGAGACCCTCGATTTCGTGCCGATCTCGGAGCCGATCAATGTTGGATAGGGCAATGTTGGATAGAGCAATGTTGGATAGCGAGAGGTCGGATGACGCCCGGCCGACCCTGTACCGGGCGATCACCTGCAACTTCTGTCATCGGAGCGAGATCGCGTTCGCGGCCAAGGGCGTCGAGATCGACACCGTCGACATCGACCTCGTCGATCGGCCCGACTGGTACATGACCAAGGCGTCGGGAGGGTCGGTGCCCCTGCTCGAGTGGGGCGAGGTCTCGATCCATCCGTCGCAGGTGATCAACGAGTGGATCGACGAACGCTGGCCCACTCCCCCGCTGTTCCCCGCCGACCCGACCGAGCGGGCGGCCGCACGCATGTGGGTCGAATGGTGGAACGACGGTCCGTGCCCGGCCTACGAACGGCGGCTGATGAACGTGCGACCGGAGCAGGACGCCCCGCTGACCGATGCGCTCGTCGACCAGCTGGCCGAGATGGAGCGACGGCTGGCCGCCCGCGGGTATGTCGACGGCTACTGGCACGGCGAGGCCCTCGGCGTCGTCGACGCGACCGCGGCGCCGATGTTCGTCCGGTTCTGCGGGCTCCGTCACTTCCACGGGTTCGACATCCCCGCCGAGTTCGGCCGGGTGCGTCGCTGGCGCGACACGCTGGTGAGCGACCCTCTCGTGACGGCCACCAGTCCCGACGAAGCAGAGTTGCTCGCCGCCTACGACGGCTACCTCACCGTGCTCGGCCGTGCGGCGAAGGCCGGGATCCACGTACCGGTCGCCAAGGGCGACTGAGCGCCGATGGACGAGCTCGCCGGCCGCGTCGCCGTCGTGACCGGGGCGGCGAGCGGTATCGGTGCCGCGCTCGTGGCCGCCTTCGCCGACGCCGGCATGCGCACGGTGGCGGCCGACATCGATCTCGCCGGCGCCCGCGCGGTGTCGGAGGCTGCCGCGCGCTCGGGGCCGGCGTCGATCGCCGCCGAGGTCGATGTGAGCGATCCGTCATCGGTGGAGGCGCTGGCCGAGGCCGCCTACGACGCGTTCGGCGTCGTCCATGTCGTGTGCAACAACGCCGGTGTGCTGGTGTTTCGCGAATTCGGCAACGCGATCGTCGAGGACTGGCAATGGGTCTACGGCGTCAACGTGATGGGCACCATCCACGGGATCACGGCGTTTCTCCCGCGCATGCAGGCCGGCGGCGAGCCAGGCCACATCGTGAACACGTCGTCGATCGCGGCCCTCGGCGCCACCGGTGTCTACGGCACGTCGAAGGCGGCGATCCTCGCGCTCACCGATGCACTGGCCGACGAGCTGGAGGGCGGTCCGATCCGGGCGTCAGCCCTCCTTCCCGGCATGGTCAGGTCGATGATCACCGACGCCGAGCGGAACCGGCCCGCCGACATGGGCCGGCGGGTCGACGATCCGACCCGCGAGTTCGCCGGGCTCGTCGGACTCGACCCGTCGACGTGCGCGACCCGGGTGATCGACGCGCTCGGCTCCGGCGAGCGCTACATCTTCGCCGGCATCCCCGAGGGCGCGTTCGACCTCGAGACCACGCAGCGACGTCGATTCGAGGACCTCATGGCCTCGATCGAGGCCGGCATCATTCGCGAAGGGTGATGTTCGCGAAGGGTGATCAGCGACGGGTGATCTTCACCGGCAGGTTGGTGTAGCCGTGCACGAACGACGAGAACGTCCGCTCGGGCTCGTCCTGCACCTCGATCCGCTCGAAGCGCTGGAGGACTTCCTCCCACAGCACCCGTAGCTGCAGTTCGGCCAGGCGGCTGCCCATGCAGAAGTGGATGCCGTAGCCGAACGAGAGGTGCCGGTCGGCGTTGTGGCGTTCGAGATCGATCACATCGGGGTCGTCGAACACGGACTCGTCGCGGTTGGCCGAGATGTACCACATGAGGATCTGGTCACCCTCGAGGATCTTCTTGTCGCGGATCTCGGTGTCCTTGGTCGCCGTGCGACGCATGTAGGACAGCGGGGTCTGCCAGCGGACGATCTCGGGCACCAGGTTGGGGACGAGTCCGGGGTCGGCGATCAGCTTGTCGTACTGATCGGGGAACTTGTTGAGGCCGTAGACACTGCCCGACATGGTGTTGCGGGTGGTGTCGTTGCCACCGACGATCAGCAACAACAGGTTGCCGAGGTGGGCCATGGTCGGCATGTCCTTGGTCGCCTCGCCATTCGCGAGCATCGACACCAGATCGAATCCGGGGTTCTTGCGCCGCTCCGCCCAGAGCCCCTCGAAGTAGCCGACGCACTCCATCAGTTCGTCGACCTTCTGCTGCTGACTCTCGACGATCCCACCCGGCTCGGGCACGGCGAACACGATGTCGGACCAGCGGGTGAGCTTGCGGCGATCCTCCAGCGGGAAGTCGAACAGGGTGGCGAGCAGCAGGGTTGTCAGCTCGATGGAGACGGTGTCGACCCAGTCGAACGTCTCACCCTCGGGCAGCGAGTCGAGCACGTTGATCGTGCGTTCGCGAATCTGTGGTTCGAGGTTCTTGAGGTTGCTCGGCGCCGACACGGCCCGCACCGTCTTGCGCTGCTCGGTGTGCTTCGGCGGGTCCATCGCGATGAACGACGTGAGCCGGGCGAGCTGGGCGTCGACCTCGGGGCTCGGCTTGAGCCCCAGGTTGATTCCTCGGGCCGACGAGAACGTCTGCCAATCACCGTCGACGGCGCGGACGTCGTCATACGTGGTGACCGACCAGTAGCGCCCGGCGGTCTCGATCTCATTGAGGTGCACCGGGTCTTCGGCCCGTAGCCGGGCGAAGTGGTCGTACCAGCGATCTTCCTTGAACAGGTGCGGATTCGCCGGGTTGATCTCGTCGATCGACAGATCGGCGGCCGCCGGCACATCGGCACCCAGCTCGGCCATCTCCATCTCGGGAGTCCGGAAGTCGGCGTTCAGATACGTGGACTTCTCATCCGTCGTGTCGGTCATCTCGTGCTCCTCGTTCGACGATCAGTGTGCCTCATGACGGGTCGAACGCTCCACCAATCGGGCGAACCGCGATCAGAACAGGTTCTTCTGGGGGCGCACCACGAGTTCCTCGATGTTGAGTTCGATGGGCTGGGTGATGAGCCATTCGACGGTGCGGGCGATGTCCGTGGGGTCGCCCAACGTGGTCGACATGGCCGCCTGCACCTGGGCGAGCTGCTCGTCGGGCAACCGACCCTGCTCGTCGAACTCGGGGTTCTCCATCCCGATCATGGCGGCGAGCCCCTCCACCATCTCTCGTGGCATGTTGCGGCTGAAGTTCGTCGCGAAGGCACCGGGCTTGATGGTGGTGACCCGGATCGGGTCATCCTCGAGTTCCTGCCGCAGCGTCGACCCGATGGCGTTCACCGCGTACTTGCTCGCCCCGTACATGCCGGAGTCACGGCGCAGCGACGCGGTCGAGGAGATGTTGATCAGGTGCCCGTGGGATCCCGTGGCCCGCATGGCCCGGACCGCCGCCTGCGCGCCCACGGCCAGGGCCAACACGTTGACGTCGAGCATTTCCTTCCACGTCGCCGGGTCGCCCTCGAGGATCGGCGAGAGATCACCGAAACCCGCATTGCTGACCATCACGTCGAGTCGACCGGTGGCCTCGGCGGCGCCGGCGACCCATCCCTGCAACGCGGCGATGTCGGTCACGTCGAAGGTCACCACGTCGGCCTGCCCTCCGGCGGCGCGGATCGTGGCTGCCGTCTCGTCCATCGGCGGGGTCGTGCGGCCGTTCAGGAAGACGTGGGCGCCGAGGCAACCCAGGTGTTCGGCGATGAGACGGCCGAATCCGCTGGACGCGCCGGTGACGCACACGGTGCGCCCGGCGATGGTCGTGTGGTCGGTCATCGGTGGTTCCGGTTTCTAGGGCTGGCGGCCGGCGAATGCGATCAACTTGTCCTGCGCGCTCGCGTCGTCGCCGACCTCGACCGGCGTGCCGAACATGGTGTCGCCGCGCAACATCTCGTCGGGGAGTCGCCCCAGACCCATCAGGGTCGCCTCGACCGCCTCGGCAGGCAGGGTCTCGTCGGCCCCGATCGAACGAGCGAGATCCCACGAATGGATGAGGAGGTCGCCGATGACCAGGCCGGCGACAGCCTGCTTCGGCATGTTGCCGAATGCCTCGGCCATGCCCTCGAGGTTCGACGGGTCCTGCAACGCGGCGCCGAGCGCGGGTTGGATGACGTCCCAGCTCTGGCCCGGCTCGGTACCGGCGCCGAGCACCCCGCCGCCCATCGCCTGCCAGTGCATCGCGTGGTCGACGAGGTCACGCACGGTCCAGTCGGCGCATGTCGTGGGCTTCGCCCAGTCGTCGTCGGTGACGTGAGCCGACACCTCGGTCCACTTCTCGGCTGCCTGATTCCAGATGTCGCCCGGTCCGGCCATGCGATGTCGGCGTATTGCAGCCACCGCGACTTCAACGGCGCAGCCCACTGGTTCCGCACCCAGTTCGACGAGGAACACACCCACGCCACGAAGGTCTACGACTACCTGATCGAGCAGGGAGTCAAGGTCCCGCTCGGCGAGATCCCGGCCCCGCCGACCGAGTTCGGCTCGCTGCTCGACGTGTTCGAGTCGTCGCTCGAGCACGAGCAGATTCAGACCGGCCGTCTCAACGACCTGAGCGATCAGGCCCTCAGCGAGCGCGACCACGCCACCTACAACCTGCTCCAGTGGTTCGTGAACGAGCAGGTCGAAGAAGAGGCGACGCTCGGCGGGATCATCGCGAAGCTGCGGCTCGTCGGTGACGACGGCTACGGGCTGCTCATGATCGACAACGAGCTGGGTGCACGCCCGGGCGACAGCGCCGCATAGACAGCGCCGCGTAGACCGCGCCGCGTAGACACCGCCGCGTAGACACCGCCGCCGAGAACCAGCCGTCCGTCGATGTCGTGGTCGTCGGGGTCGATGCCAGCGAGACCGCGCTGACCGCGGCCCAGGAAGCCGCCGTGATCGCCCGCCAGCTCGGTGCCCGCCTCCATGTCGTCAGCGCCGTGGGTTCGAGCGCGCCGATGAAGGTCGGCACGGGTGCCAACGCCCATGTCGCGTCGGGAATCACGAAAGCAGAACAGACCCTTGCCGACGTGGCATCCCGGCTGCGCGGCGAGATCGAAGTCTCGGTCGCGGCCGCCACCGGCAAGCCCGCCGATGTCATCGTCGCCGAAGCGGAACGGGTCGGCGCCGACCTCATCGTGGTCGGCAGCCGCCGCATGACGGGCATCGGGCGTGTGCTCGGCAGCATCGCGAACGACGTGGCCCACCACGCGCCCTGCAGCGTCTACATCGCGAAGACGACCGGCTGACGGGAGTCGGGCGGCTCGATAGTCTGAGCGGACAACGGGTAGAAGCAGGCAGCGTCGGAACGGCGCAGGTCATTGCCCCTCGCACAACGAGGAGTACTCCGATGTCCACGTCCCTGTCCGGCAGCGCCGAAGCCGAACTCGCCAAGGAGCGCACGTTCGGCGGTGAAGGGATCACCGTCGACCGGACGATCCCGGTCATCGATCTGTCCGACCCCTCCACGTCGGTCGCCGAGCTCGACGACGCCCTGTGGGCGGCCGCGGCGGAGACCGGCTTCTTCCAGGTGACCGGCCATGGCATCCCCCAAGCCGACATCGACGCCGCGTTCACGATCGCCGAGCGCTTCTTCGCTCTGCCGACCGACGTGAAGCAACGACGCACGATGCCGCCCAACAGCAACAGCGGTTGGGAGTTCATGTCGCAGAAGCGCCCTTCCACAGGGACCTACGACCACAAGGAGACGTTCCAGGTCACCGTGCCCCGCATGCAGCGACTGGGCCTCTGGCCGACCGAGGCAGAGCTGGCCGGCTTCCGCGCCACGCTGGAGGCATTCGAAGCAGCCAACCACGCGCTGGCCATGCGCCTGCTCTCGTCGTTCGCCCGCAAGCTCGACCTCGCCGACGAGTTCTTCACGCAACGCCACGATCCGATGTCGCCCGAGTACCAGTCGACCCTGCGCATCCTCCACTACCTCCCCATGGACGCGGCCGACGCCGCCCCGGGTGAATGGCGGGCCGGCGCCCACACCGACTACGACTGCCTCACGCTGCTCCACCAGCGACCGGGCCAGGGCGGGCTCCAGGTGTGCCCGGGGGCCGACGCCGCCGATCGGGACCCCGACGCTCCGCTCGCCTGGACCGACGTGGAACCGGTCGCCGGCACCGTCACCTGCAACATCGGCGACATGTTGATGCGTTGGAGCGACGACCAGCTCCGCTCCACACTCCACCGCGTTCGGATGCCACGACCCGATGAGTACGAGGACGACCGGCTGGACTCACGCTATTCGATCGCCTTCTTCGCCCAGGCCGACCGCGACGCCGTCATCGAGAGTCCGAGCGGCCGTCACGCCCCGATCACGGCCGCCGACTACCTCCAGCAACGCATCGCCGCGAACTTCGCCGGCTGACGCCGGGACGCCGGGTTGGGTAGGTTCGGCAGGCGACCCGGGAGACCATCCATGGCAGAGAACGAGTTCGACGACTGGATGAGCGAAAGCGACGCGGTGATGTGGCACATCGAGCGCGACCCGCTGCTGCGGTCCACGATCACCTCGGTGTGGGTCCTTGACCGCGCACCCGACGAAAGCCGCTTCGACGAGATGCTGGCCCGGGCCACCGCCACCATTCCCCGGCTCCGCCAGCGGGTGCTCGCCGACCAGCGCGGCATCGCCCCACCGAAGTGGGAGACCGACCCGCTCTTCGACCCCGACTACCACATCCGCCGCAGCCGGGTCGGCGGCACCGGCACCATCCGCGACCTCCTCGACGCAGCCGAGCCGATCGCGATGCAGGCGTTCGACAAGGACCGGCCACTGTGGGAGCTGCATCAGATCGACGGGCTCACCGACGGTCGGGTCGGCGTCGTGATGAAGCTCCACCACGCTGTCGGCGACGGCATGGGGCTCGTGCGGATGACCGCCGCGTTGATCGAAACCGAGCGCGACCCTCAGGACCGAGCACCGATTCCCGAACCCGACGATGCCACCCACGAGCGCACGACCGACAGCGCCCACCGCCGCAACGCGATCCTCCCTCAGGCCGAAACCGGGCTGAGACGAACGATTCGGGGAGCCACGGCGCTGGGCAAGGGCGCACTCGATCTCGCACGAGACCCGGCCGGCACCTCACAGTCGTTCGCGTCGACGGCGGCCTCGATCGCACGGTCGGTCCGGCCGGTCACAGAGCCGATGAGTCCCATCATGCGAGAGCGCTCGATGTCGACCGGCTTCCACGAGACGACCGCCGAAGTGGATCAGCTGAAGGCGGCGGCGAAGGCCTGCGACGGAACCGTCAACGACGTGTTCGTGACCGCCATGCTGGGCGGACTCGCCCGGTATCACCGACACCACGACGCACCCGTCGACGAACTCCGCATGACGATGCCCATCAACCTGCGGACCCGCGACACCGCCGGCGTTGCCGGCAACGTCTTCGCCCCTGCGCGGTTCACCGTGCCCCTCGGCATCGACGACCCGATCGAGCGCATCGCCGCCGTGCACGAACTCGTCCAGCGCGAGCGGGCCGAGCCGGCCTACCCGCGCACGGGTCAGATCGCTGCCGGCGTCTTCACCCTCGGGCCGGCGGTGTTCGGGCGACTCATGGGCTCGATGCTCAAGGCGATCGACTTCGTGACCTCCAACGTGCCGGGCCCCGACTTTCCCGTCTACACAGCCGGCGCGATGGTCGAGCGGAGCATCCCCTTCGGCCCCCTCAGCGGGGCCGGGGCCAACGTGACGCTCTACAGCTACAACGGCCTCGCCGACATCGGCATCAATGTCGACCGCGCCGCCGTTCCCGTCGGCGACACGTTCACCGGCTGCCTGCGCGACGGACTCGACGAGGTCCTCGCCCTCGGCTGAGCGGTACCGTCTACGAGCACCGCCCGAGCCGTATGGAGAACGATCGATGAGCACGCCAGCCACACGCCGTCTCGCCGCCACCGTCACCGCGTTGCTGTTCGCGGTGTCGTGCAGCCAACCGATCGAGATCATCGGACAGGGCGATGTCGTCTCCGAGAGCGGCTCGCGGACGTGCACCCTCGAGGACCACGCCGCCGGAGCGCCCAGCTGCACCGACAACATCGTCACCGGCGACTACGACGAGACCTACTCCGCGGAACCCCGACCGGGCTGGCACTTCCACCGATGGATCAACTATTGCGCCGACGCGACCACCAACGAATGCCGATTCGACCTCGGGTCCGACATCGTCGATCAGGCATTCGGGCAGACCGTGCCACCCCTGGTCGCAGTCTTCCGACCCGACGTCGTCACCGGCTTCGACTCGTTGTTCATCGGACACAGCTTCTTCCGCCCCTTCGCCGACGGGATGGCGACCCACGCCCCCGGAGCCGGGTTCTCCGACCACACCCAGTCCGTCGTCTTCTCGGGCGGTGCGTCGGGAGCCCCCGAGGGTCTGTGGAACAACGCGACGAAACGCGACCAGATCCAGGAGATCCTCGACGAGGGCGACATCGAACTCTTCGGGATGACCTACCACCCGACCTATCCGTCGCTGACCGGATATCGGAACTGGATCGACCATGCGCTGGCTGCGAACCCCGACACCCGCATCTTCATCGCGCTGCCCTGGCTGACCGACCCCGGCACCTACGACGCCACCGTCTACGCCTCTACCTGGAACGCCGCCCACGACTCTCTCTTCCACGGACTCGTCGACGACCTACGGGCCGAATACCCGGGTGTCGACATCTACGGCATCCCCTACGGCCAGGCCGCGGCGGAGCTCTACAGCCTCTACGACGCCGGCCAGCTACCCGATGTCGACACCCTGGTGAGCCCGAACGGCGAGGCGATCTTCCGCGACTCGTTCGGCCACGCCGATGACATCCTCGTGGAGCTTGGTCGGCTGGTGTGGCTCCGTGCCATCTACGGCGTCGATCTGTCCGCCTACGACTACGACCCCGGCTACACCACCGACCTGAAGGCGATCGCCGACGCGATCATGGACAGCCACGACCCGGCCTACGACGCCCCCGACGACTGACCACCCAACCGCGTCGCTTCCGGGAGAGCGATCAGCAGTCGTTGGCGGCGATGAAGTCCGACGCGAACTCGACCATCTCGTCGCCGGTGCCGTTGCTGGTGGGTTCGAGGATCCATTCGTGGTCGAGGCACGACCACGCGACCTCGTAGCCCCCGTCGAACACACCCTCTCCCTCACCGGGCTCGGTGACGCGGACCTGCACGCCGTCGATCTCGGTGAAGGTCGATTCGCCGTGGTAATAGCGCTCCACCATCGGGTCGAACCAACCGGCAGGGGCGACATCGATGATCAGGATCTGGCCGGTTCTCGACACCAGCATCACGTAGCCCTCCTCGGAGCCGAACTCCGGAGGCTGGGCGATGCCGACGTTGCGGCCGCCTGCCGCGATCGCCGCGGCGATACCGACGCGCTCTGCCTCGATGGTGATCTCGGCATCGCCGAACGGCGGGGCGTCGGCGGAGAACGTCTTCGCGGCGACGCCCAGGTTGAAATCGAGATGGCCGACGACGAGCGTCTCGCCGGATCCGAGGGAGCCGGCCCACAGCGAGTTGTCGTCGCGCACGTACTCGCCCCTCGGGTTCTCGAATCCGACGGAGATCACCGCTGACGTGTTCGGCAGTGGATCCGGCGCGTCGCCGGCGCGCACCACGAACGCCATGCGGGGCCCTGTCCAGGAGATCAGGGCGAGCCGATCACCCGCAGCCTCCGGCTGGGTGGCCTGCACCGCGCAATCGAGGCCGAGCACACCGGCCCACACCTCGGGGTCCGCGGTCTCGGCCGTGAAGGCACTCGCCGAGACGTCGAGCGACCAGGCGCCGCCCGGTTCGAAGCGGGCATCGACCAACGCCGCGTCGAGGGCTGCGAAGGCGTCATCCGGCACGCATTCCGGCGGCGGTGCCTCGGTAGTCGTCGTCGTGGTGGTGGATGAGGTGGTGGTGGATGTGGTCGTCGTGGTGCTCGTGGTCGTGCTCGTCGACGTACTCGTGGTCGTCGTCGACGAACTCGGGGCCGGTTCGGCCGTGTCGTCGTCACCGCACGAGGAGGCGAGCAGCGCAAGGGCGAGGCACGCGATGACCATCCGTTTCATGGCTCCACTGTCGCGGGCCGGAAGCGCCGCGCCCAGGGACCTTGGCCCTGTCTCAGGCGGGTTGCGGAATCCGATCGAGTGCCGTTCGCCAGAGTTCCTTCGACAGCTCCGGACAGCCGGACAGCAGCGATGTGAGCTCCCGCGGATTCATGGCGTAGACGGTTGTGCCGGCCACGGCAGTGACGTCCGCCGTGCAGGGCCCGCCCGTCAGCGCCGAGATCTCACCGGCCACGTCGCCGGCTCCGAGGTCCGCGACGCGGCTGCCCTGTCGCTCGACTTCGAGAAGACCGTCGATCACCACGAGAAACTGTCGACCGCGCTCCGCCTGCCGGGTGACGCGCGAGGGTTGGCTCAGCGTCACGATCGTGGCCGCGCGGTCGAGCCGGCGGAGTTCGGTGGGCGGAAGGAGTTCGGCAAGACGGCTGCCCTGCAGCGGACTCGGCCGACGGGGTCGTTTGGTGAACATCGGTTCTCCTCACTTCACGATGCGCGCGAGCGTGCCGGACCGAGGTTTCCGCCGCGTGTCCGCCGCGCGGCGTCCCGAAGAACACGAACTGAACCGAACCGGTCGGCCCTCAGCGTTCGAAGACGTACTCGCTCGTGATGGTCACGTCGGTCTGGTCCATCTCGAGCATCTTGGCGACGGTGTCGACCATTCGTCCGATGTTCGCTGCGAACTTCTCGTCGTCACCGACCGCGTCGAAGAACACATACGGATCGTTCATCGCCTCGATCGGAAACGATTCCTCGACGATCGCCGCCCAGGGACGGGGCGCGCCGGCGAGCTGCCGGACGATCTCGTTGCGCACGTACTGGAAGGTCGACTGCGTCTCGATCGCACACGGACGCTGCTCCTCCTGCCAGATCCGGATGAACTCGTCGTGGTCGAGACCGTCCTTGCGGACGATGCCGGTGACCTGGACCATCCCCGGTGTGCGTTCCCCCGGCGCCGCGACATGCTCGGTGTTGACGATCGGCTGCGACTCGACCACGAGAAATGAGGCCAGGTCGGCGGCATGGCCCTCGAGGACCGCCTCGAGTGCACCACGATCCTCGCTGCATTCGACCCAGTACGACACCATCGCCGACTTCGGGGGCGGTGCCGGGTTCATGCGCAACGCATCGCCATCGACATGGTCGTCCTCGACGCAGACCTTGAGCTTGCGGGCGCCCAGATCGGCCAGCGCCGGGGCGGCTTCGTACAACAACGCGTCGGCGAACTCCTGCTTGCTGGACTCGTCCGGCTTCCACAGCACGGTCACGATCTTCTCCACGACAGACTCCCTCTAGGTGCGATCGCTGCGATAGCTGCTGAACGCGGACGACAACTGGTCGCGCAGGGCCGGCGACGACAACGCGTCGGCCCCGGTCGCGGCGAGCGGCTCGTCGAGCACCGCGGCGAAACGATCGAGTGCGTCGTCCAGACCCACGGCACCCCGGCCCGCCGCCGCTGCGTCGGCCGCGGCTCGGTCGGCATAGATCTTCGCCTTCCACGACAACGACATCCGCACGTTCAGGTCGTCGAGTCGACCCAGCTCGACGCCTTCGTCGGTGATCACCCAGTCGGTGCCGTCGTGGTCGAGCAGCGAGTCGATCGAGAGCCCCTCGACGGGCGCTGCGTCGGGCTGACCGACGCGCTCCACCTGGTGGTGCATGAAGTCGTTGTCGCCCATCACGCCCGTGTTCCACATGTCCTCGTGGCGAACGCTGGGTTCGTCGCGACCGTTGGGCCAGTAGCGGAAGTAGCCACGGTCACCGCGGTGGAACCAGCAGACGGCGGTCGCGATGTTCTTGCGCACGTCCTCGAACTGGCCGGACTTGCCCATTGCCGCCAGGAACCAACCGGGTGCGTTGGAGCGGTCGATTCCCACGAACTCGGGGATGTCGGTGTGGCTGAACGAGTCGCCGCCGCGGGGGCCGGTCAGGTTCACGAACAGCTGCTCGGGCACCACGACCTCGGCATCGAACAGCTGCCGTGCCGCATCCACGAACACGCCGGCGTGCAGGAGCTCGTCGGCGCCGTCGACCCGACCGACACCATCGATCGCCCAGTCGCCCCGCCAGACCGGACCCGTGACACCCGGCGGTACGTCGCCGTGTTTCAGGATCGTGCCGTCGGACGCCGCGTGCGCGCTGATGCCACTCACGAGATAGCGGCCCGGCATGAAGTAGCAGCCGTTCTGTTCGGCCATCGTGCGCAGCCGGTCGGGATCGTCGACCACACGGTCGATCGCAACCGGGAGCAGACACCCCGCGGGCCGGTCAACAGTCATCGTCATCGGTCGGAGACTATTGCAGATCCGAGCGGAGCGGGAGCTGCGCCGAGACCACCGTCGATGCCGAGTTGTGCACCAGCGCCGCGTTCACGGCAGCATTGACGCAGTCGACCACGAGGAACTGCGATGACCACGACCGAACCGAACTACACGATCATCACCTCCGACTCCCACGCCGGCGGGAGCCACGAGCAGTACCGGGAGTTCCTCGACCCGGACTGGCGCGACGAGTTCGACGCCTGGCGCGGGGAATACGAGAACCCGTGGAAGGACCTCCGCGACACCGACCTGCGCGTCCGCAGCTGGGACGACGACCGCCGCGACGCCGACCAGCTCGCCGACGGCGTCGTCGGGGAAGTCCTCTTCCCCAACACCGTCCCGCCCTTCTACCCCGGCTTCGTGCTCTTCGCCGGGCCCCCGAAGGACGGTGAGGAGTACGAGCGCCGCCGCGCCGGCATCAAGGCCCACAACCGGTGGATGGCCGACTTCTGCGCCCGTGCCCCCCATCGTCGGGCCGGCATCGGCCAGATCTTCCTCAACGACATCGACCACGCGATCGAAGACGCCACCTGGTGCAAGGAGAACGGATTGCGTGGCGGCATCCTGATCCCGACCGTGGCGCCCGACGTCAAGTGGGTCAACCCGATCTACGACCCGGTCTACGACCGCCTCTGGGCCGCCCTCGTCGATCTCGACATGCCCGTCCACCTCCACGGCGGCACCGGTTCACCGAACTACGGGAAGTACCCGGCCACACAGGCGATCATGATCGCCGAAGTGCCGTTCTACGGGCTCCGCAACTACGTCCACATGCTCCTCTCGGGCGTGTTCGAGCGCTTCCCGACCATGAAGTTCGTGATCACCGAAGCCGGTTCCGGCCAGTTCGAGTCGATGAATCGCCAACTCGACGGGATCATCATGAGCATGCGCCACGGCTCGATCGGCGAACTCAAGTACGCCGAAGGCTCCGGCCTGCCCCAGCTCGCCAGCGACTACTTCAAGCAGAACGTCTGGCTCGGCGCCTCGTTCCCCTCGAAGGAATCGGTCGAGAAGCGACACATCCTCGCCGAGAACCGCTTCATGTGGGGAAGCGACTACCCACACGACGAGGGCACGGGTCCGTTCAGCCGTGAGCACCTGCGCCAGGTCATGATCGACGTCTCGGTCGACGAGAAGCGCCGCCTCCTCGGCCTCAACGCCGCCGACCTCTACGACTTCGACATCGAGGCCCTCGCTCCCCTCGTGGCCGAGCACGGGCCGACCGTCGCCGAGCTCGAGCAGCCGCTCACCGAGCTGCCCGAGGGCGCCAACCGCGCCCTCATCCTCAACCAGGCCTGAGCGCGAGCGCCACGACCCGGCAGGGTCGACGTCGTCGCCGATCACCCGTCGGCGACGGTGACCTTGGAGGTGTCGAACGCGACCAGGTCGCGGAGATCGGCGGCCACCTCGATCGTGTCGAGGTAGGACCATGCCGCCTCGGCGACCCGCTCGCCGTCCACCACGACGTCGAAGTACTCCGTGTCGCCCTTCAGCGGGCAGTGGGTGGTCTTGTCGATCCGGATCAGCGCGGCCATGTCGACATCGGCTCGCGGGAAGTAGACGACGTGGTCGTAGAGATCGAGACCGGCTTCCTTGACGACCAACGCGTCGGATGAGCGAGCGATCGCGGCGTCTCCGATCGACGCGGTCCGCTCCCCCGCTGCGGGCACGATCCGCATGAAGTGGCGGGGCTCGTTCGGATTGTGGATGGCACCGCGGACCAGAGTGATGTCTTCGGGGGACGTCACGCGACGTCGCTGTGCTGGTGGGTGAGCTTGTCGAGCACACCGATGGCGGCTTCCTGGCGTTCGACGTCGACGAGGTGCGCAGGAGCCGAGAGTGCGAGCGGCCCGGTCATCTTCTCCAGCCCCACCATCCACGACGCGATCATCGAGGATCTCTATCAGGCCGCTCAGGTCCTCATGCACCGGAAGTACCGCTTGCTCCGCCTGTCGTATCTGGCCTTGATGGTCGGCATGGTAGCGACCCTGGTCGCGGTGCTCGTCGAAGCCTGACCCGAGCGCCGCCACCCAGCCACCTCAAGCTGTCCGCTCGGTGCGGTAGACCACGACCGTGACGATGATCGCGGTGGCCGAGAAGATGGTCATGACCGTCCCCGGGACGAAGTTCACGTGGTCGCCGAGGTCGAGGGTGGACTGGTCGACGGCGTCGGCGACATCGACGTTCGAGACGGTCACGTCGATCGGCGCGTCGCCGGGGGTGACGCTCCCAGAGCCGACCCGGTGATCACACCGCTCTATTGCGAGTACGACTTCCGATTGTAAGGTTCCGCGCCATGAGCGATTCCCCGATCTCGCAGAGTCCCATCGCGCACGAGTACGAGGAGCCCAACCACGAGTACCTCGCGACCTACTTCGAACGGGAAGAGGACGGCCCTATGTGGGCCCTCAACCTCATGAAGTACCGGGAGAAGGCCATCTACGGCGGGGTCGAGTCGGACAAGTCCGGCCTGGAGGCCGACAACCTCTACAACCCGACCGAACAGATCGAGGCCGTCGGTGGCCGCATGGTGCTCGTCGCGCCCGTCGAGCAACAGCTCCGCGGTGACGGAATCACCTGGGATCGCATCGCCGTCGTCCTCTACCCCACCCGGATGTCCTTCATCGAAATGGGCATGCGCAAGGACTTCCGGAAGCAACACGAACACAAGAACGCCGGGATGGAAACCACGATCGTGGTGGCCTCCATGCCCGAGGAGGGCGACCCGCACCCTGAGGACACCGACTCGACGGCGGGCACCGGCGACCGGCTGCTCCTCCAGGTGGTGACCGACGCGGCCGCCCCCGACCTCGCCGACTCCATCGCATCCAGCCGCATCGGACGGTTCGGCGTCGAGGGCAACATTTTCGGCGACGAGCGCCAGTGGGCCGAGGCGCGGTGGGATCGCATCAGCGCCGAAACCGCCGACGCCCTCATGTCAGAAGCGCCGGTCGAGGACGCGGACAGCTACGTGATGGTTCTCGTCCCCCAGGTCGACACGCTGGCCGAGTCCGTGGTGACGCCTCTCCCCTGAGCAGCATCGTCAGGTAGGCCGGTCGTGTCGCTGGAAGTCGCCCCACATCACGCGCCTCGTTCCAGGCGCCCTCGACACCCTGGGGTAGGCGACGACGAACCCCCTCCTCGTCGGAGACATCGGAGAACCCGGAGATGGCCTCCATCGGCTCGGCCCGACCGTTGCCACCGTGGAACGCCAGGACGGGCAGCGCCCCGGGACCCTCGTGCCGTCTCTCGAACCCTGGCCGGCAAGTGTTGTCGTTTCGGCAACAACGAGTGGGCGCAGAGGGACTCGAACCCCGAGCGACTCACGCCAACCGTCAGCGATCGAGTTCGACGCCGATGAGCTCGACCGCGCCAGTGGTCGTCTCGGCGCCGTGCACGACATACGCCGCGGCCAAAGCACCCACACCGACAAGCATCCTCACCGCGCTCACTCCGGCGACCGCTTCAGGCAGCTCGTCGAACCGCTGAGCGAACTCATCCACGATCCGCGGAAGATCCATGACGATGAAGTCGGTAGCAGACGGCTCACCGTTGGGCCCGCGCTCGGACCCGAGCTGGGCGTCCAGCTCCTCGAAGAAGGACTCGGCGACGCGTATCTCGCGTCGGTCGCTCACGAAGGCTCGGAGTCCAGCAGCCCGCGCTCGTCAGCGAGACGGCGACTCTTGGCTTCGACCCGAGCCCGGAACTCCGGATCGAGACCGTCGAGGGAGTCTCGAAAGCCCGCAGCGACGGCCCCGGCGCGCTCATCGGGCGTCATGGCTTCCATTTCTTCCGCGGTCCAGACTCGATCTTCAGCCATGCCCACACGGTACTACGGCCGTGTGACGCCTCGTCAGACCGACACGGCGCCGACGCGAAGTGTCTGGCCACACAGAAGCATGAACTTGACAACATCTCGAACATGTGTTCGTAGTGGGCGCAGAGGGACTCGAACCCCCGACATCTTCCTTGTAAGGGAAGCGCTCTAGCCAACTGAGCTATGCGCCCGGAGACTCGAAACTAAGGGGCCGGCAGCGATTCCACCACCTCCTGCACCGCGGCCTAGCGTGCAGCGTCATGACGACGCAGCCACTCTTCCCCCTCGCCGAGTTCCTGGGCATGACGGTCGAGAGCCGAGAAGGGAGCACGGTCGCCACGCTCGAACTCGACGCCCGGCACCACAACCCCAACGGGGTGGCCCATGGTGCGGTTGCGTTCGCCCTGATGGACACAGCCATGGGCGGTGCGGTGATGGGCGTGGTTCCCGAAGGCTCGGCCTGTGCGACGGTCGAGTTCCACACCCGCTTCTACCGCGGCCCCGGCGACGGATCGCTCACGGCGGAAGCGACCGTCATCAACGCGGGGCGCCGGATCGTGCACCTGGAAGCGACGACCATCGACGACGACGGACGTCTCGTGGCAAGCGCAACGGCGAGCTTCGCCGTGATTCAGCCCCGCACATAGTCCTACCATGCCCCCGTGACAACCGATGCGCGGGGCGTGAGTCTGGAAGAGGGGCCTCGGCTGTACCGCTGGATCGCGGCGCTCACTGCACTACTGGTCTGGCCGTTCGTGCGGGTCGACACCCTCCAACTCGACGTGGCCCGCCGGACGCGAACGGCCGTGGTGATCGCGAACCATCGGAGCCTCTTCGACGCCGCCGTCGGCCTCATCGCGTTTCGTCGCCTCCACCGGTACCCGCGGGTCATCGTCGCCTCGCACTGGTTCGACCGCCGCTGGACCGGGCCCCTCCTCCGCATGGCCGGCGCCATCCCGATGGACAGAGACGACCCGTCGGTCCACCTCGACGCGGCCAAGCGGCTCCTCGACGCCGGCATCCCGATCCTGATCCTTCCCGAGGGTCGGCTCTCCGGAGAGACGGGCGTGCCCACCAGCACCGGCGAGTTCAAGACCGGCGCGGCGCGACTCGCGGCCCACTGCGAGGTCGGCGTGTGGCCGCTCGCTCACGTCGGGACCGAGGACATCTGGCCCCGGGGTGACCGGCGACCCCGGTTCGGCACGCGGCGAAGCCGACGCGTCGTGCTGCTCGGCCACGAGCGGATCATCGAGGTGGACGACGACGTGCGGGCGTCGACCGCCCGCCTGCAGGCCGAAGTCGTCTCCCTCATCGAGCAGGCGGTCCCGCTGCTGTGGACGCCGCCGGTCGAGGGTCAGGCGAACGACGACACCGTCGCGTCGTAGCCGGCCTGGGCGAACTGGTCGATCTGGGCAAAGTCGCCCACGCCGAGCTCGCTGAGATCGGGACGGATGACGCGGTCGGCGACCGCGTCCCCGTCGTCACCGGCCAACTCCATGACCCTCATCAACACTTGCGACACCGAGGGGACCCGGGGCTTCGCTCGGCGAGGATCGAGACGCCGCGCGACCAGCTTCCAGCCCGAGACCTCACCACCTCCGGGGGTCTCCCCCGCCGGCAGCACACCGTCCTTGCCCACGTCGATCGCGATCACGGTCATCGGCGTCGGGTGTCCGGCCCGCAACGGCCCGATCGGCAGGTTGGAGCGAACGGCGCCGTCGACCAGGAGCCGCTCCCCCATTCGCACCGGCGGCAACACCCCGGGAATCGACACGCTGGCCCGAATGGCCTCCCACAGCGGACCGGTTCGGTGCTCGACCAGATCGCCGGTCACGAGATCGCAGGAGGTACAGACGAAGCCGCGCCAGGTCTGGGCGAAGTGGCGATCCCGGCCGACGTCGCGAAGCCGGTCGCTCACCCCCTCGCCTCGCAACAACGCCATCCACGGAAAGGTGAGGTCCACCAGTCCTCGCTCCTTCACGAGCCGGTCTTGCACCTCCGTCTGCAGCGCCTCGGGGGTGTAGTCGAGCGCCACACCGGCGCCGAGCAGCGCGCCGAAACTCACTCCGGCGACCGCATCGATCTCGACCCCGAGCTCGCTCAGTGCCCGCCACGCGCCGAGGTGGGCGAGCCCCTTCGCTGCGCCCCCGCTGAACACGAGGCCAACGCCCTGGCCGAGCACGAGACGGGCGCAACGATCGACGCTTCCGGAATCGTCGACTCGGAGGTGGTGCAGTCGATCGGCCCCGAGCGCCACCATCCACACCGACGCGTCGGCACCGACATCGGCACCGGCACGGTTCATCACGGCCAGCTCGATCGTGGACCGCAGTTCGCCGAGACGATTCCCCAGTGGCCCGAGCCCGCCGCTCGGTCCTCGGCCGGGGGCCACCGCGACGATGACCACGTCGGCGTGGCGAACACACAGGTCCGCCCACGAATCGGTGCCGGCCACCCCACCGGCAGCGAGTTGGCCGGCCAGCAGCACGACGAGGTCGTTGTCGGCCTCGATCGAGTCGAGCGCAGCGAGCACCTCGTCGTCACCACGACCCGCCGCGAACGAGGGCGCCACGACCTCGGCCGACCCCACACGGCGGGTGAGCGCGGCGATCAGCGGGTCGAGATCGCCCGGTTCGCCGACCCCCACCACGGCGACGACTCGGGGTACGGCCCATTGCTGAGCGCGCGTCGCCTCGCCGTCGAGACGGTCGATCACCAAGCGACTGAGCGCCCGACCGAGCACCGGACTCGAGTCGAACAGGTCGTCGAAGGCCCGTTGATCGATCTCGAGCACGGTGGTGTCGCGCAACGCGACCACAGTGCTCGACCGGGGTCGCCCGGTGAGCGCACCCATCTCGCCGACGAGTTCGGCCCGGCCGAGCGTGGCGATCACGTCATCGTCGGCGTCGACGACACCGAGGCGTCCGCGAGCGACGGCCACCATGCCGTCTGCCGGCGCGCCGACCTCGAACAGGGTCTCGCCGGCCCGTCGGGGGCGTAGGACGTGGGGGTGCGGCCGGTCGTGAGCTCCTCACTGAACAGCCAGTCGACCGCGGCGGCGTAGAACGAGGGACGGACGATGTCGCCGAACGGCGCCATGTCGCCGGCCGCCGGCTCGCAGACCATCCGCCAGAGGAACGTGGCGAACTGGGCCCGTGACACGAGATCATCGGGTGAGAAGTGCGTCGCGTCGGTGCCGGTGGTGATCTCGTTCAGCGCGGCCCAACCGACCGCGTTGGAGTAGAAGCGACTCGGAGCAACGTCGACGAAGTCGTGCGAGCCCACGGCGTTGGTCAGGCATTCACCCGGCGTGTAGCCGTCGATCGATCCGCTCGACGACGATCCGGCCGCCGCCGGACCGACCACCAGGAGGCTGGCGCCGAGGGTGAGGACGGCGAGCGCGGCAAGAGCTGGTTTCGTGACCGGCCAAGGTACATCTCAGGCGTCAGCTGTCAGCGTCGCCCCGGAACCGCACCATGGACCCACCGACGGCGATCTGGTTCACGAGGGCGAGCACCTCGGAGGTCTCGTCCTCCAGCGTCGGCGGATCCGCCGGATGGAACCAGCCGAGGCCCGAGAGTTCGACCGTCGTGATCTCGATCTCGTCGGGGTCGACTTCCGCGGCCAGCGCCACCCGGTACACGGTCTCGACCCGGCTGTGCTCCGGGTCGATGACGACCCAGCCGCCGTCGACCACCTCGACGTCGATGCCGAGCTCCTCCCCCATCTCCCGCACGACCGTGGTCTCGGGGTGTTCACCCTTGTCGACCAACCCGCCCGGAAGGGTCCAGCCCTTTCGGTACAAGGGCCTCACGAAGAGCCAGCGTCCGTCTTCGCGCTCGATGATGGCCACCGACCCCGCCGTCCACGAGGGCCGGATCGTTCGGATCAACCAGCGTCGGAAGGGCTTGGGCAACACGCCGAACGTGCGGAAGACCGAGCGCTTCGCGATGGCCAACGGTCCGGAGTTCACCCCGTGAGGCTAGTGCCCCGGGCCGGCGGCGTTTCGCAGATCGCGAAGCCGGGCCAGACGGGCGGGAACCGCCGCCATCGGCGACCGACGAGCCTCGTGGTCCAGCACCACCAGCTCACGCCCGTGGGCATCGATCAGCTCCACCCCGACCTCACGACAGATCAGCCACGCGCCGAGGTAGTCCCACACCCCGAGGCCACCGTCGAAGTCGATGTAGCCCGTGAAGCGTCCGTCGGCGACCGCGCACAGGTCGAGGGCGGCGGCCCCCATGCAGCGGAACCACCCGATGTCCGGGCCCGGAGGAACCCCGTTGACCGCGGTGACACCCTGCGGTTCGGCTGCACCGCTGGGCGGGTCGAGGCGTACGCCGTTGCGTCGAGCCCCGCCACCACGTGTCGCGTCGTAGCGCGCCCCGCTGCCGTGATCGTGCACAACCGCAACCCACGGCCCGTCGTCGTCGACCACACAGAGACTCGTGGCGAACCAGGGCAGCCCGAGCGCCGCGTTGGTCGACCCATCGAGCGGATCGACCACCGCGACCGGCCCGGAGCCGGGGCCGAGGCCGCTCTCCTCGCTGAGGACCCGAATGCCGGCGGACCCGAGCACGTCGAGCACGGCGGCGTCGGCCACGAGGTCCGACGCGTACTGGTCGGTTCGCAGGCCGGACGGCCCCCAGTCGACCTCGCCGGCGAAGGCGGCGACGACGGCGTCGGCCGCGCCCTGCAGCACCTCGAGGATCTCGTCTGCGGTCACCGGCGCAGTGAACCACGCCCACGCCCGGTCGGCACGCCATCGGGTGACGTTTCCGACGATTTCCGTGGCAGGCTTGGACCAA
>Ga0213866_10000111_pt1 | contig 66583 bp, 58 predicted proteins | sample PICome_11_FD_160079 | JGI IMG/M metagenome (GOLD analysis project Ga0213866, IMG submission 160079) | Coastal seawater microbial communities near Pivers Island, North Carolina, United States - PICO284 | ecosystem: Environmental > Aquatic > Marine > Coastal | place: USA: North Carolina...
TGGATTGAAGTTGCACACCGCAATCCTGATCTGAAGTTCTACTGCTACTCTAAGAGTTTGCAACTCTTTCTGAACTTTAAGATGCCTGAGAACTTCTACATGACGGCATCATATGGTGGCAAGTGGGATCACCTAATTGATGAGGGATTGTTTAAGCGTTACGCTAAAGTCTTTATGACAGAAGGTGATGCAAACGCTGCAGGTTTAGAAGTTGATCACGATGATTCACACTGTTTCGGTGACAAACCGTTTGCGCTGTTAGTGCATGGAACTCAACCGAAAGGTTCTATCTGGGGCAAGGCAATTCGCCTCCGTCGTTCACAACAACAGTTCTCAGGTTACAGTAAGAAACTACCTGTGACGGTCTGAGAACCGTCCACCAAGGGGGCAGCAATGCCCCCATTGATCTGATAGGATAGGCACAAGCGGGACAGGGATCCCGCACCACACCCAAACCAATGGCAGCACTACCTTTCACCGAGCACAATCCCGATGGACGGGGCGACTTCTTTAGCAGCACCGTGCTGCGTCCGCCGCATACTGATCTGAACGCCAATCCCTGGATCTACTACAGTTGGGATATGGAAAGGTTCACAAACCTGATGCGGATTCAGGGTAAAGAATTGCCCGACTTTGTGAAGTCCAAAGTATAATTAAGGGGGGCAACTTCGCCCCCTTTTTGTATACTTTTTTGGGCAAAAAAAGTTTGCAGGGTCGGTGTCGAACTTTTTCGTCTACGGTGATACCCCCCACCTCATCTGATTGTCCCCATAGTCTACAGGCACCACAGACCCATAAGACCGCCACAGTGGACAGTCTGACAGGTGGCACAACCTGGTGGCATGGTGCTCCGTTTGCCCCCATACTGGTATCAGTTCACCACACCACTCCAATGAACTTCCGCACCATCATCCGCACCGCAGTCCGCAGCACACTGATTCAGCAGGGACCCCAGACCTGCTCCGACCTTGTGCGTGGCATGGGACTCAACCCTAGCAAGCACAAGGGAACTGTTCACGCTCTCATGGTTGAAATGGAGCGTGAGGGTATCCTGGACGCCACCCGTAGCGACAACGGCAAGCGCGACCTCTGGTTCATTGTGCCCACTGCAATCCGCAAGCGTGATCGACTCGCCGCTGCTCTGATCGGTTGATTCTCTCAGGGGGCGCTCTGCGCCCCTTCCTATCATGCTCAAAGCACTGACACGCTCACGCTCTGCAGACTTCCACCGTGCCACCATGCTCCGTCTTCTGATTGCCGCTTTGTTGCTCTACTGGTTGTGGGAACCGATGCGACCCATACGCCATATGACAGGTGAGGCACTGTCCACTGCCGCTGAAATGATCCGCCGTTGACCCTGTACAATTCTCTCAGTTCACACCACACCACCGATGCGAACCTTCTCACCCGCTTCTGATCTTCAAACCCGCCAGATTGTGTGGGCACTGCTGAAGAACGGATCCCCAGTCTGCGCCAAGGGTGAACCTGGCATCCTAACAGCAGTGGAGATCGCTGGGTTCTTCTTCAGGAAGTACGGCAAGGATCTCAAACCGCTGAAGATCTGATACAATACAGGGGGGAGCGATCCCCCCATCACCACCATCACATCATCACCATGAACACCTTCCTCACCGCTGAAGAAATCCTGCAGTTAGTGACCACTGGAATGGTTACACTGACTGAGGATCTTATGATCAGAATGTCAGAATCTTATGAAGATTCTGAATGGTACAATGATCCTAACAATGTAATGTCCCGTCATCATTATTGAATCTCGACGAGACGCGCACACATTCATTACATCTAGTCGAGATGCACACATCATACACATCTCGACTAGATGCACACATCACAACTAGATCATGCACAACACATCACAACAAATCAATTCAATCGGTTTCACAATTACATACCAAACTCCATACAATTCTTGTGAATGGCGCACACAATCATTCACCACAAGAGAAGAGGCAGAAAGAATGATCGCATTCTATCAGTCTTGTGGTTCACCTGCTAAGTTTATCTGAGGAGAAAAACAATGTTCGGACGTTGGATTCACAAAGGTGGCAAATCACGCCCTGATCGTAGATTCAAGAACGTAAAGTCTCAAGCAAAGACTAACGGAGCAAGAAAGGCAGCGAATACAAGAAAGAAGAAAAAGTAGAGGCATAAAGTATGAAGAACTAACTCAGGATTAAGTGTAGTTTGTGAGTCAGTGGTGTGGTTTAGTTCTCTACACTTAGTCCTGTCTTAGTTCTTTATACTTTTCACTGTTTGAGTTCTTTATACTAACTGCCTGCTGCTGCGATTCCAACCACACCAGCGCCCGATCCGTCAAGTGTTTGCCCATAAGCGTCGCTGATCAGTCGGATCTGCTTTTCGGTATCCTGCGATACCTTTTGCCTCTTGCGGGATCGGTGCCCATCCCGTACAGTGAGCGAAGCGAACCTAGACAACTGAATAGCAGGATCGGGCGGTGCCGAAGGCATCGCGGGCGATGGGTCGGGCGGGTTCTACCGTCGCGCCGATTCTGCTGTTTTATAGTTTCAAGTTTCGCCATTTGGTTCACTTTTTGTTCACTTTTTGTTCACTTTATCATGACAATGATCACTGATCCACAGGAACAAATTTCACACCTTATTGAGGCAATCAATGAGCAAAAGCAAAAGGTTGAGTATGAAACAAGCGTGCTAAAAGCACGTCAGGAGATGTTACTCAAACTCATGGATTCCCATGGGTTTGAGAGAATCAAGACCGACAATGGTTCGGTCACAGTGTGCGCTGGAAAGCGTACAGTTGCTGTAACTGATCCCACCTTAAAGGCGGAAATTAAGTTACTTCAAGAGCGCGGAGTTCGCACCGGTAGGTGTGAAGAACGGATCGGGCAACGTTATTGCATGATCCGCCGCTAAGTTACAAACAGGGAGGCACAATCGCCTCCCTTTCTCTCACTTTTCCACCGCAACTTTCGCCATGACCGCTACACTTTCCAAGCAAATTCGCATCCGTTGGGAATACTCTGGATTGGAAGATACAGTCAACGTGTTGATGGAAATTAACCGCAACGGTTCACCTAACGCGGAAAGTAAGGCAGCATACATTAGAACAATTGCCTACAATTATGCTGTGGCATGTGAACTTAAAGGTGAGATCCCAACTATAACTGGAACTGGCGGATGGTACGTTACATTCTTTCCGGCAGAATCTGAGGAGTTCGATTATGGCGTGGAGGTTACTTTAATGCCCTACGTTGTAGCGAAACACCTAGGATTGCGTTGAGTTAGGTATACGTTCGTGGGCGGCAGTTGTTTATACTCTGCCGCCCTAATCACGAACGATTAGGATACTTTATTCATTCGTGTTTGACAGTTAAGCGATCCTTATAGGTGGATCGGGGGGCGCGATATAAAAACGCAACACTACCCTAACCTACAAAGTGTTACCCAAGCGTGTCTTTTATTTCACTCATAAGAAAAAAAATCCGCCCAGTATAAAAAATGACATAACCTTCATATATAAAAATCGAAACATATATTGAAAAAATGAAAAAAAATTCCTCAGAAAATTTTAGGCCCCTAGAAGTCGATCCAATTAGTGGGGAATATTATGTTACAATACCTGAGTGGATTGTAAATGATCTTGCATGGTATGAAGATACTGAAATAGAATTTACAATTGATGGAAAAGAAATTATACTTTCAGAGAGGGAAGATGACTGAAACATTCTATCACATATACTTAAAAGAAAAGTGCATATACCATTCATTAACTGAAGATGAATTTAATTCTACTTGGAAGGTAATCTCAGATTTTCTTTCAATCGTAGATGAGCATAAAAAGACACAACTTTCATATGAGAAGGTAATCCTTTCAAAAGAGATTATATTAAACTCTTCCCATTGACAAAACACTATATACTTGGTATGATACTGAAGTAACTACTTTCAATTATGGCAAAAGGATTTACTGTAAAAGCAAAAGCGCCGGAGAAAACAGAACCAGAATGGGACTATGATCTGGCAAAAGAAATGATAAAGGGGAAATCAGTAGTTTTCTGTTTACCTGGAAGAGGAGTTTCTTATACTTACCTCAAAAATTTTGTTCAACTTTGTTTTGATATTGTTCAGTCTGGGGGAAGTATTCAAATCTCGCAGGACTATTCATCGATGGTAAACTTTGCAAGATGCAAATGTTTAGGTGCGAATGTACTGCGTGGACCTGATCAAATTCCCTGGAACGGAAAGTTAAATTATGATTGGCAACTTTGGATTGACTCAGATATTGTCTTTACAACTGAAAAATTCTGGCAATTAATTTTACTTGATAAAGATATTGCATCTGGATGGTATTGCACAGAAGATGGCAGAACAACCTCAGTTGCTCACTGGATGGAAGAAGACGACTTTAGAAATAATGGAGGAGTCATGAATCATGAAACTCTTGAAAGTATTTCAAAGCGTCGCAAGCCTTTCACCGTTGACTATGCAGGATTCGGATGGATTCTAATTAAAAATGGCGTATTTGAACATCCAGAAATGAAGTATCCGTGGTTTGCCCCAAAAATGCAAGTCTTTGAATCTGGAGAAGTTCAGGATATGTGTGGAGAAGATGTATCATTCTGTTTGGATGCAAAGGAAGCAGGATTTGAAATTTGGTGCGACCCACGTATTAGAGTCGGTCACGAAAAAACAAGAATTATTTGATGTCTAACGAATATTACAATATTCTTTGCAAGGGTCGTAAAATATATACTAACCTTACAGAAGAAGAATACTTAGATGTAATGATAGACCTGTCTCAGGATTTTTATGAGACAGGTTCTCCAAAACCTGAAGATCTTGAAACTGAAATTGTATTGAGGAATTAAACATGGCAAAAGGTGGATCATTTAAAAACAATTCTTATATTCCCGGACCTCCCAAAAAGTCTCGCCAAGGCAAGGGTGCAGGAACTAAATATGCTGCTTCTTCTCGAAATGGTGCAAAAAAGAAATATAGGGGACAAGGAAAATAATATTATTTTTTGGAGTCGGAACATTCCGACTTTTTTATTATCCAAAATAAATAATTTTTTACATAAAAATGAATTGGAACACTTTTCAATGGGAAAACATCTGCTCTTAGAAGTCTATGATGTTGATTTTTTATTACTCAATGACAGTAATACCCTTCAAAATATCATGATTAGGGGTATAAATCGTGCAAAAATGACTATTTTGAATGTTTTTTCTCATTGTTTTGTTCCTCAAGGATGTACAATCGTTATTGCTCTTGCAGAAAGTCATGTTTCTTGTCACACATGGCCCGAAAATGGATGTCTTGCTATTGATGTGTACACTTGTGGAGATAAAAATCCCAAATTAATCGCCGTAGAACTCTTAAAATACTTAAATTCTGATAATTATAGTATTAGAGAAATAAATCGTTAAATAAAAATAAGGAGATAGCAACCTCCTTTATAAAAGTTCTGTTTTATTCATTAAAACAGGAGCTAAAATGTCCAATTTACCAGTCGATAGAGACGAAAACTACATGTATAAAATGTGGGGAACAAAATCATTGTCAACTGATTACAATAGTTTAAACAAAAAACCAAAAGTAATTCAAGAAATTATGCATGATGATGTTTCAAAAAGTCAACATTATTTAAAAGAGCAGTCTGAATTGCATCAAAAAATAAGAAATCTGGATGATTATGATGATTGGGAGTATGGTACTGAGCCAAATTATGGTGTTTCTTGGAAATAGAGATAAATAAGTAAAGAATTTGTGTAAATAATGTCAGTTACTAGGATATCTAGATCTTTTAAAGATATTAGTTTATCTTTTGAGCCACATCCCGTAACTAAAGATTTGCCCGTTTTGACCAATCAACGGGCAATTATAAGATCTGTTCGCAATTTAGTTGAAACTATTCCCACTGAAAGATTTTTTAATCCTACAATAGGTTCTAATGTAAGAGAAAGTTTATTTGATTTCGTTGATTATGCAACTGCAGACATAATTAAAGACCAAATTTTTGAAGCGATTACCAACTATGAACCAAGAGTTACAAATATAATTGTACAAGTTGATCCAATCCCAGATTTAAATGAGTTTGAGGTTACTATTACCTTTAATATTATTGGTCAAGACATTCCCACACAGCAATTTTCATTCATATTAGAGGCAACAAGATAAAATGCCTTTCACTAAATTTACAAATCTAGATTTTGATCAAATAAAAACCTCAATCAAAGATTATCTCCGTGCCAACTCATCATTCACGGACTTTGATTTTGAGGGTTCTAATTTTTCTATATTAATTGATACTTTAGCGTATAACACGTATATCACAGCTTTTAACTCAAATATGGTCATAAATGAGTCTTTTTTAGACTCAGCAACCGTTAGAGAAAACGTAGTTTCTCTTGCAAGAAACATCGGTTATGTACCATATTCCAGAAACGCTGCAAGTGCTACAATATCATTTACTGTAAATGTACCTCCAAGCAGTTTTTTAAGCGATAATACGCCAGTTTATACACCAACAGTAACTCTACAAGCAGGACTTGTCTGCACTGGTTCGGTAAGAGGAACATCTTATGTATTTTCTACTCCAGAAAATATTACAGTTCCAGTTATAAATGGTGTGGCAACATTTAGCAATATTATAATCAAAGAAGGAACTTTTCTTACCAAAAAGTTTACTGTTAATGCATCTTTAGATCAAAAATTTATACTTGATAACTCCTTTATTGATACTTCCACAATTAGAGTCTACGTAAAAGGTTCTAGTGATAGTGGATTGGGAATAAAATATTCTTTGGCAGACAATATTTTTAATGTAAATTCAAATTCTCAAATCTTTTTAATTCAGGAAGTACAAGACGAAAAATATCAACTTCTTTTTGGTGATGGATTCTTTGGACAAAAACCAGAAAATGGGGCAATAATTACTAGTAACTACATCATTACAAGTGGAAAAGATGGTAATGGTGTAGAAACATTCTCTTTTGCAGGTTCTTTAAGAGATGCCGACGATGGTAACGTAATACCGCAGAATACAATTACAGTTATTACGAATCAAAGGTCACAAAATGGATCTGACATTGAAACCATAGACTCTATTCGTTATTTTGCTCCTCGACTATATGCATCTCAATATAGAGCAGTAACTGCAAGTGACTATGAAACTATCATTAAGTCCAAGATATATGGTAATGCGGAGTCAATTTCTGTGATTGGTGGAGAAGAGTTAACACCACCACAGTTTGGAACAGTCTTAATCAGCATAAAACCAAAAAATGGTACATTTGTTTCGGATTTTGATAAAGAAAATATACTTGCAAAACTAAGGCAGTATAGTGTTTCTGGAATTAATCCTAAAATAATCGACCTTAAGATTCTTTATGTTGAGATTGAGTCATACATTTACTATAATCAAAACCAGGTTGCATCTGCTTCCGACCTAAAAACTAGGGTAAATAACTCTCTTACGAAGTATTCAGAGTCTGTAGATTTAAATAAATTTGGTGGAAGATTTAAATATAGTAAACTTTTACAAGTTATAGACAATACTGATAGTGCCATTACTTCAAATATAACAAGAGTTAGAATAAGAAGAGATTTTAAGGCTCTTGTAAATCAGCAGGCACAATATGAGATATGTTTTGGAAATCAATTTCATGCAAATCAATATGGATACAATATTAAATCGACTGGATTTAAGATTTTAAACGAACCTGACACTGTTTATTTTAGCGACGTTCCTAATTCTGATGGCAAAACTGGCGTAATTGCTATCGTAAAACCTACCACAGAAACTAGTGTAGAAGAACAGGCAAATCTTTCTCTACAACCATATGTTGTTGTGCAGTCTGCTGGAGTTGTTAATTATGAAACTGGTGAAATAACTATCAATACAATTACATTAACATCAACCGAAAGAGATAATGATATTATTGAAATACAAGCATACCCCGAATCAAATGATGTTGTTGGTCTGAAAGATCTTTATGTTTCTTTTGACATTTCAAAAAGTCAAATAAATATGGTAAAGGATACTATTGCATCTGGTGAGGATATTTCTGGTGTTGTCTTCACAAAAAATTCTTATCGCTCAAGTTATTCAAATGGAAGTTTAACGAGGTCATAATATGGTGCAGAATGGTTTCGAATCAAGAGTAAAAGTACAACAAATAATTGATAGTCAATTACCAGAGTTTATTTTAGATGAAAGTTCAAAAGCATCTGAATTTTTAAAGCAATATTATATCTCTCAAGAATATCAGGGTGGACCAACAGATATTGTTGAGAACTTAGACCAATATATAAATCTCGATAGTCTCATCCCTGAGGTTATAATAGGTAGTGTTGTTCTTGAAAATAACATTACTACAACCAGTACTACAATAGAAGTAGAGAGTACTAAAGGATTTCCTTCACAGTATGGTTTATTGAAAATTGATGATGAGATTATAACTTATACTGGTTCAACTGAGACATCTTTCACTGGATGTATTCGTGGATTCAGTGGCATTACGAATTATCATAAAGATCTCCAGTATGAAGAGTTAGTTTTTAGTGAATCTTCTGCGGCAGCACATACTTCTGGTGCCACAATTCAAAATTTAAGTTCTCTGTTTTTACAAGAATTTTATAAAAAGATCAAGTTTAGTTTAACTCCTGGTTTAGAATCTGTAGATTTTACCGAAAATCTAAATGTTGGTAATTTCATAAAGGAAGCAAGATCTCTTTATGAATCTAAGGGGACAAATGAGTCTTTTAGAATTCTATTTAATGTTTTATTTGGAGAAACGCCAAGCGTAGTAGACTTAGAAAGATTTTTAATTAAACCATCAGACGCCAGTTTTATAAGAAGAGATGTAGCAGTAGTTGATGTTATATCTGGAGATCCTACTAGATTAAAAGGTCAGACAATTTATAAATCTACTGACGAAAATACTAGTGCTTCTGTTTCTGAAGTGGAAGCAATTACTAGAAAGGGAAAGACTTATTATAAACTTAATTTCTTTGTAGGTTATGATGATAGTTATCCCAACGTTACGGGAACTTTTTCAATAACACCAAATACTAAGGTAGTTGAAAATGTAACCTTAGATTCTACCAATAGTGGTGTAATTACAGTAGATTCTACTGTAGGATTTAGAGAATCTGGGTTTGTTTTTTATAATGGAAATCAAATTTTTTATACAGAAAAAACTATCAACCAATTTTTAGGTTGCTATGTAAATTCTAATCAATCTATTAATATTAACAAAAAATCATCTTTAGCATCTGATGAAACCTATTATGGATATGAAAATGGTGATACTTCTAAAAAAGTAGAATTTATAATTACTGGAGTACTATCCAATATTATTATTGATTCTAATTCATATAGTTTTCTGGAAGGAGAAGAGATATATCCACAAAATCTTGGGCAAATTATAGAAAAAGGTAGTAGCACAAAACAAATATTTGCTAATAGTTGGATTTATAATACAAGTTCCAGATATCAACTAGATTCATTTGCAAGCAATACTATAACAACAAAATCTACAATCGATAACACAAGTTTATCTGTTGGGGACAAAATTGAAATCTTAAGAAGAAATACTGAATCTGTAGTTACAACTTTTGATGATGTCAATGTTTTATCAATCTCCAACAATACTATTACTATCGATAAAAATACATCAGGATTGAATTCTTTAGATAAGTATGATATTAGAAGAAAGGTTAAAAAGGTATCATCTTCATTAGTACCTATTCAATTTGGGAATGATAAGATAACATCAGATGTGCAAAATGTTTATTCTGAAAATTCCAAAGATCTTTATGTATCTTCTAATTCACTTCCATCATATCCTTTACAAACAAATGTTTTTGAGTATACTGTAATTGGTTTGTTAGAAAAAAGTGAAAATGAAAATTATAGTGTTATTGATTTTGGAATTAATCAGGTAGTTTCTTTTATAACTGGAGATAGGGTATATTACTATCCAGATGAAACTGGTTTAATAGAGGGTTTAGAAGAGAGAGATTACTATGTTGAAGTCTTAAAGAATGATGATGTTGATGTCAGCAATCGCAGAATTAGACTTTACTTGAGCAATCCTAGTATTGGATCAGACGACTATGTTTCTTTTGGAAAATTATCTAATGGAGTTGTAACTGGAACACATAAATTTGTATTATACTCTCAAAGATCAAAATTAATTTCTCCACAAAAACTTCTTAAAAAGTTTAGTATAGAGCAGACAATTGGTAATAATAAAATATATGAAACCATTCCTGGACCAATTGGTCTTTTGAAAAATGGAGTTGAAATATACAACTACAAAACAAATGATAAAATTTACTATGGCCCATTAGAAACTGTTAATGTTTTAAGTGGTGGGAGTGGATATGATGTTATAAATCCACCCTCTCTTACTTTATCTAGTGGAAGTGCTCTTATACAACCTGTAGTAAAAGGATCTGTTGAAAAAATATTTGTAGACCCGCAAGATTTTGATATTGATATTGTAGTCTCTATAACACTAACAGGTGGAAATGGATTTGGGGCAAGTTTTGAACCAGTTATAGAAAAATTTGTTAGAGAAATTGAATTTGATGCTAGACCAATTTCTAGTGGAGGTGGATTAGATTCTATAAATGAAAGAATCGCATTTACAAAAAATCATAACTTAACTAATGGTCAACCAATTATCTACAATAGTAACAATTCTAGTGCTATAGGAATTGGAACTTTTGGTGGATCTGAGTTAGACCAGTCTAAAACTTTGTTAAATGGATCCACCTATTATCCAAAGGTAATCAATGATAGAACTATAGAAATATATGAATCTTTTTCCGACTATGCTTCTGGAATCAATACGGTAGGATTTACTACTATTGGAAATTCTGGTATTCAGAAATTTAAAACTAATCTTACAAATAGACTAACAGGAATTAAAGTTATTGATGGTGGAAGTGATTATAGCAATAGAAAACTTAGAGTCAAACCAGTTGGTATTTCTACATATACTCACACTGTAGAATTTAAGAATCACGGATTTTCCGATGGAGAAATTGTAACATATACTTATGAAACTAATGGAATAGTCGGTTTATCGACATTAAATAGTTATCAGATATTAAAGGTAGATTCTGATAAATTTAGACTTTGTAACGCTGGTCTTGGAGGAACAAATCAAACAAATTATCAAGTAGGTAATTATGTAAAGTTTTCAACCACTGGTTCCGGATATCAAATTTTTAGTTATCCTGATATTGTTTTATCAGTTGATTATACTTCTGTTGGTTTGGGAAGTACTCAAGTTAAGGGATCTATTGTTGCAACTCCAATAATTAGAGGTGAAATTGACCAAGTTTATGTTTATGAGAAAGGCTCAGATTATGGTTCATTAGTTTTAAATAATCACCAAAGACCACAAATTATTCTTAAGAATGGAAAAGATTCACAATTTAAACCATTAATTCAAAATGGTAGAATTGTTGGTGTAACTATCTTATACGGTGGGCAAGATTATTACTCTACTCCAGATTTAATTGTATCTGGCAGTGGTATTGGTGCAAATCTTAGACCTGTAGTTTCTAGTAATAAAATTGTAGATGTGATTGTTGTTAATTCTGGTGCAGGTTACAGTAGCACAGATACAGTTATTCGTGTTATTCCTGCAGGTAAAAATGCAGTCTTTGAATCTAACGTAAGATCTCTAACACTCAATAATTCATATAAGTATGGTATTCAAAATGAGAATTATAGAGATCCTGCAACAGAAATATTGATTGGGACTGAAAATAATCTAGAATATGCAGTTGTTGGATATTCTGAATCTCTAAAGAATAATCTAAAAGATTCTGGCGGTAATACTACACACTCCGATATTATTGGTTGGGCATACGATGGAAACCCAATTTATGGTTCTTACGGATATTCAGATCCAAATAATACTGGAAATATTAAAAAATTAGAACCTGGATATTCTCTGGCAACTATCGAAAATAGACCATCTACTTCTATTTTCCCTACAGGATACTTTGTTGAAGATTATGTGTTTACTGATAGTGGGGATTTAGACCAATATAATGGCAGATTCGGAAAAACTAAAGATTTTCCAGAAGGTGTCTATGCATACTTTGCAACAGTTGAGGATAATATTCAAAGTCAGTCTGTCGGTAAGTTTCCATATTTTATTGGAAACGAATATAGGTCTCCATATCTTAAAGAAAATCTTTCATTAAATCAATCATTTGATTTCAATAATTCTTCTTTAATTAGAAATACTCTTCCATATAAGGTAAATGATGAATATGCTGATAACGATTTTATTGTAGAATCAAATGAAGTTATAGAGCAAAAAACTCTAATCGAATCTGTTTCTTCAGGAAGCGTCTCTTCATTACAAATAGTTAACTCTGGATCCGACTATAAAGTTGGGGATGAAATATTATTTGATGAAACTGGGACAGAAGGTGGTGGAATATATGCAAAAGTATCTAAGGTAAAAGGAAAGCAAATTAATCAAATTGATACTAATATAGAATCTTATGCAGATTCGGTCATAACTTGGGAAAATGGCAATACTGTAAGAGTTCAAGTATTTCCATACCACGAATTTTTGAGTGGAGACAATATCAATATATCGGGATTATCTACACAAGTTTCCAATTTAAATGGATCTTATAAAATAGGTCTTATAACTTATTCGACAATACTAGATAAAGAAATTCCCGCATATGCTTCCACAGGAATAGTTACAGATATTTATCTTTCTTCAATACCTGAAACTGTTTCTATTGGAAGTAGTTTTAAAATTGATGGGGAAATTTTCTCAATTCTAAACATTTATAACAACTTTGGTGTTGTAAAGGTAAGTAGAGATACAAGCGGAGGTATACACACTCAAACTACACCAGTATATTTTCTTTCAAATACATTTACTGTTAATAACTCTGGGGATTATTTTGAATCTAAGGTAAATGATAAAGTTTATTATAATCCTACAAAGTCTGTAGGAATCGGTACTACTCCTGGTACAGGAATCAATGTAAATTATAATATTGGCATAACGACATATAGTACTTTTATACCAACTCAAAGTATTTTTATACCAAATCACCCATTTAAAACTGGACAGAAAGTAATCCTTAGAAAACCAAGTGGTGCTAACCCAATATCAGTTTCAAATACTTCTACCAGTGCTTCATTTAATATTTTAAGTGGAGATAGTGAAACTTTATATACGATTAATAAATCTAAAGACTATATTGGATTGGTAACTAGTATTGGATTTACAACTAACACAAGTGGACTATTCTTTAGAAATACCAATTGGTCTGCAGCAAATGATAATTATCAGTATTCAATAGAATCTAATTTTGAGCAAATCAAAGTAGATATCAATAAAATAAACGCTGTTGTTTCTGTATCAACATCTCATCAACTGGAAATTGGTAATAGAGTATCTTTAAATGTAAAACCAAATTTATCGGTAGGTATAGGAACTTCAACTGCTATAAGAGTTAAGCGTAACTCGTTAATTGATAATATTATTATAAATCCCATTGGATTCAGTTCTTCAGGGATTAGTACAGAAACTAATCAAATTACAATAAATTCTCATGGACTTAAAACTGGCGACAAAATTTTATATCAGTCAGAATCTATTCCATCTGGCATAGAAACTGGTACTTATTATGTTTATAAAGTAGATGATAATACTATAAAATTGTCTGAAACTTACTTAGAATCTTCTAGTGCTTACCCATCTTTTGTAAACTTGATAACTACTGGAATTGGTGCTCAGGAAATTAGTTTAGTAACCCCACAAATTCAAATTGCAAAAAATAATAATTTAGTATTTGATTTATCAGATTCTTCACTTTCTGGTTATGAATTAAAAATTTACTATGACAACAATTTCAAAAAAGAATTTGTCTCAGTTGCAACTACCAATTCTTTATCAGTTTCTGGTATTGGAACTGTAGGAGTATCTGCAAATGCATCATTAACTTTAAACTATACTAATTCAGTTCCAGAAAAACTCTATTATAATTTAGAAAAGTCTGGATATATCAGCACTGCAGATACTGATGTTGTTAACTATTCTGAATTATCATTTTTTGATAGTGTTTATAATGGAAATTATACTGTAGTTAGTATTGGGGATACTACTTTTACTGTTTCTCTAACAAATAGTCCAGAAAATCTAAATTACAAAAAAGAAGAATGTGATGTATTAGAGTATTCTTCAAACTCTACTTCAATAATTGGGGGAATTGGAGAAGTAAATCTAATTTCCGGAGGGTATGGATATAAGTTACTTCCTAGATTTGTAGGATCCGATTCTGCATCTGGTGAGGGTGCGTATATCGTACCATCTTCGGATAATATTGGTAAGATAACTCAAAGTAGAATTATAAATGAAGGATTCGAATATGCTTCAGATAAAACTTTAAGACCAACAGCAACTATTCCACAATCAGTTTATATTTCTTCATCAAATACTATTGATACTATCACAATTATAAATGGTGGGCAAAATTATACATCTGCTCCAGATTTAATACTGGTTAATTCTGATACAGGAGAACTCATTGATTCTGGATTCTTAAAGGCAAATTTAACTGGGTCTTCTATCGGTGAAGTGGAAATTGAAGTAGAACCTAAGGGATTACCTATTAAACCAGTTACAATTAGGGCAATTAATAATTCCAATTCAGTATCGATAGACAAGGTAGAGTCTTCTTCATCTGGAATAGTTACTTGTATTTTGACCACACCAATTGCAGGATTTACATCCGCACCTTTTGCAGTTGGGGATAGAATATTTGTTGAAGGAATTGAAAAAACAGATTCTTCTGGAGACGGATTCAACTCCGAAAATTATGGATATAGATTTTTTACAGTAACAAATTATTTTGGATTAAATCCGGATAAACTTGAGTTTAGTGTTTCTGGATTAACAACTAATCCTGGAGTAGCAAAAACTATTCAAGAATCATATGCATCTATCACAAATTATAAAAATTATCCTGAGTTTGAAGTTACTCAAAAGTTTTTACCATTCTCCGTTGGAGAATCTTTAGAATCAGATAGTGGATTAGGATTCCAGTCGAGAGATTTGATTGTTACCGCGTGTGATGAAAATACAGTAAGAGTAACAGGAAATTATAAACTTTCTCCAAATGAAAGAATTAGAGGATTGCAATCTTTTAGTGAAGCAACATCTGATGTAGTTTCCACTACTGAAGGAATTTACAATATTGACTATTTTAATCTTCAAAATTTTGGATGGAGAGAGGAAACTGGCAAACTTAATAACGATTCTCAAGTAACACCCGATAATGACTACTATCAAAATCTTTCATATACAGTAAAAAGTAGTAAAACTTGGGAAGAAATAGTAACACCAGTTAATAACTTGTTGCATACTAGCGGTACAAAGAACTTTGCAGATACACAACTATCTCAAAGTACACAGTCTGGTATAGGAATTACCGAATCTACATTATCACTTGTTAATATGTTTATTAGTGATAACAGAGTTGATACTATTAATAATTTTGATCTTGTTTTTGATGTAGACATTTCAAACAATAGATCTAAATTTGTAAAATTTGATACTATTAAACTTGTAGATTATATCACATGTAAAACTAATAGAGTTTTAAAAATCGATGATGTTAGTTCACAATTTTCTAGTACAGATGATGTGAGAGAAAATGTATCTAATATACTTCCATTAAATTTTTCCAATGGATATAATAGATTTTTAATTCAGGTAAGAGGCATATTTGATCAAGAAACTCAATTTACTGAAATAGTTTCAATTAATAACTCTCAAGATATTTTTACATTAAACAAGGGAGAAATTTTTCTAGGAAACAATGAGAAGTATGATCTATCATTGGCAGATATTAGAGGTTATGTTGATGAGTCCGGTAAATTTTATTTAAGGTTTGAACCAGAAGATCCATTTGATACTTCTTTTGAAATTAAAATATTGCAAGACACCTTTATAAGTAATTCCGAAAGTGGATCAACAGTAAGTTTAAATTGTATTGATTTAATATCACAAAACAAAACAGTCTATAGCGGAATAACTACAGATATTATAAAATTAGATTCAGGAAAATATTCTTCAATTTATTCAAATATTCATTTATTGAACAATGATGGTTCTAAAATGAATTATGTTGAGCTTTATTTGACTCATGATGGAACAAATACTTATATTTCAGAATATTACTTTGATAATGAAGATTCTGATAGTTATGAATCTATTGGAGAATTTAGTGCTTCATTAACTGGGGGAATGTTAACTCTAAATTACACAAATACAGAATTTGAAAACATAATATTAAAATCTAAGAATATTGGATTTGGAACAACAGCACTTGGCGAAGATTTTTATAGATTTAAACTTCCCGGACAAATAAATGGAAATGAAAGAACGGTTGTTTTTGAATCAAACTATAATAATGTTTCTTCTGGATCAACAAGTGTGTTTATTTTAGATAAAAACTTATTTACATCAGTAAAATCTGTGGTGCGTATAGGGATGGGAGAAACTAGTGCCTTACATCAAGTTATGGTAGTCTATGATGGTTTGGATGTTTCTACTTTACAATATCCATTCTTGTCTATTGGAAGTACTAGTGGCATAGGTACTTTTGGAGCGCATGTTGATTCAACAAATATTGTTCTCAATTTTTATCCTGATCCATCTATTAGTTCAGATATTGAAATAATTTCTTTTAATGAATGTTTTTATACTTTTGTAGATTATATAAATACGCCTCCAGACTTAGTTTATTCTCCATTAAAACAATCTGTAAAAACTTCATCATATTATGGATCTAATTCAGCACTTCTCAATAAATTAGATTTTGAAGCAAATTATGAAGGAAATCCAATATTTATGAGAACTTTTGATCCATCAGATTCAATTGACTTAGTTACCGGCATATGCACAATTCCAAATCATTTTTTCAATACTGGTGAAGAAATAATTTACAGTCCAAAATCTACTTTTATTGGAATTGGTGCTTCTGCTTTAGGCATAGGGGCAACTGAAAATTATGTTGGAGTAGTTACAACTATACTTCCAGAGGTTGTTTATGCAATTAGGGAAGATTCAAATTCATTGAGAATAGCGACTAAGAAAGAATATGCTGAACAAGGTATTGGAGTAACTTTCACTTCATTGGGTCTTGGCAATGCTCATGAATTGGAGATGTTTAAAAAGAATGAAAAATCTTTAATAACAATTAATAATTTAGTTCAATATCCAATTTCATATTCTTATATAACCCACAATTTATCTGATAATGGTGGTCAGATTAGTGCTGCATCAACTATTTTTTCTTTAAGTGGTATTAGTTCCATTAACCCCTCAGACTTATTAAGAATTGATGATGAATATGTTAGGGTTGAAAATGTTGGATTTGGTACTACAAATTCGGGCCCAATAACATTTACTGGTAATGTTCCCTTAGTTGAAGTTAGAAGGGGATTTGTGGGGTCTAGTGCAGGAATACATACAGATTCTTCGCTTGTTAGGGTTTATAAAGGTTCTTACAACATTTCAGGCAATAAAATTTACTTTACACAACCACCAAGAGGAAATCAACTTGATTTAATTGGACCAGATATAAGTTCTCTCTCAAGAGAGAGGGCAACATTTACCGGTAGAGTTTTCTTAAGACAGGATTATACTACAAATCAACTATATGATAATATATCAGATCAATTTACTGGAATTGGTCAAACTTTTATATTAACTACACAAGAAGTTAATTCTGTTGGATTGGGAACTAGTGGAGGAAATGGTATTGCTTTTATCAATGGAATTTTCCAATCACCAACCACTTCTAATAATTCGGGAAACAACTACTTTATTGAAGAAGATATTACATCAGGAATAAGTAGTATTGTATTTACCGGAATCAGAACTGATGGAAATAATTATATTTCACAATATGATATCAATATGAATCAATTACCTCGTGGAGGTATTATTGTTTCTTTAGGATCTAGTTCTGGATTGGGGTATGCTCCTCTTGTAGGTGCTTCTGTAACTGCAGTAGTAGGTGCTGGAGGATCTATCGTTTCTGTTGGACTAAGTAATTTAGATATACTTGGATCTGGTTATAGGGGAAGTGTTTCTGTGGCAGTTACAGAGACAGGACATACGGGAACTGCCGCAAGTCTTACTGTTTCTGTTGGTGCTGGAGGAACCCTTTCATTTGAAATTATTGACGGTGGAAATGGGTACTCAAATCCAATAATTAATGTGTCTTCACCTTCCTATGAAAATTTACCCATTATTGGTGTTTCTCGTTTGGGTATAGGAACAACTACGGAAACTGGTGTTGGATTATTGTTAAATGTAGAAGTTGGTGCAAGCTCTACTACAGGAATAGGATCAACATATTTTGAAGTAACTAATTTTAAAATTACAAGAAATGGATATGGTTTTAGAAGAGGTGATGTATTTAAACCTGTAGGACTAGTAACTGATTCAAGGTTAGCGTCTCCAATTAATGAGTTTGAATTAACCGTTCTTGACACCTTTAGTGATTCATTTGCTGCTTGGCAATTTGGTGAATTAGACTACATTGATTCTATTAAAAATTATCAGGATGGTATAAGAAATAGATTCCCACTATTTTATAATTCAGAACTGTTAAGTTTTGAGGTTGATAGTGAGATATCTGATTCTCAATTGATAGATTTGGATTCAGTCTTAGTAATATTTACTAATGGAGTATTACAAGAACCTGGAAATTCTTATCAATTTAGTGGAGGATCTTCATTTACATTTTCTGTTGCCCCCAAACCTGAAGATGATATTGCAATATTCTTTTATAGGGGAACTAGAGGACAAGATACTATAGATGGTGATATTATAGAAACTATTAAAGTTGGTGATGATATACAGATATTCAGCAATAATAATATTTTTAATACAATTACTCAAAATAATAGAACTGTATACGATATTACTGGTTCTGATAAAATAGAAACTAATTTATATAATCAGCAAGGTGTTGATGTACAAAACAAAAAACCACTTTATTGGACAAAACAAAAAGTTGATTTATTTGTTAATGGTGAAATTGTTTCAAAATCAAGAAATTCCATAGAATCCCAAATTTACCCAACATCAAATATAATAGGAAATTTGGATTTAAATGATACACAAATATTTGTTGATAATGCAGAATTATTTAATTATGAAGATCAAAATCCAATTAATTTTAGTGCTACTGTTTTTACTAATAACATAGGTATAGGAACCACAAATTTTTCTACGCAATTTGAAGTTATATCTAATATTTCTAATATTAGTGGATTTAATGCTTCGGTGATAGGAATTAGAACTACGGATGGAATCGGAATTGGAAATTCTTTGGCAATAGAATTTGAAATAAGAAATATTTCAAATAACAACCCACTAGATTTCTCAAATCTACAAGTTGGATATCCTGTTTATATCTCAAATACTACTGTAGGAAGTGGTGTTACATCTATTGATACTTCAGATTCTGATATTGTTGCGATTAGCACATCAAATTTAAATAATGTATATAAAATTCATTCCTTTGATTCTGCAACAGGTATTATGACATGCAATATTGCATCCGACAGTTACGTAGTTGGAATTGCTACAACAGGAACTATTAACTATCCTGTGGGTAGAATGAGTTGGGGTAGATTATCTGGATTTACCAGATCTTCATCACCAATTTCAATCACAGTTGATGGATATGTATCGAGTGTGGGTATAAGTAGTGAAAGTTATAATGTAGGATTATCAACTTATCCAGTTATTCAAAGAAGGAACTTTGGATTGAGAAGCAATGGGTCTCTTTCCATTAGTTTGCTATAACTTCATATAAATATATAAAAACATCGATATAAATGTCTGCACTTGTAACAGATCAATTTAGAATTTTAAACACCAGTAATTTTATAGAGTCTGTAAATGATACTACCGATTCTTATTATGTTTGGGTTGGTCTACCAAATCCAAACATATACACAGGATTTGGTAGAAATATAAATTGGGATGGTGGTGATGGAGTAACTGAAAATATTGTTCCAAATCCCATAGATAATTTAGATTATGTACCACATTATGAAAGTACAATTCTTTTTGGAAAAAAAATAACATCTTCAAACATAAGAAGAGTTATAAAAAGAGTAGATTGGGTAAGAGGGAAAAAATATGATATGTATAGACATGACTATAGTATTACAAATCTTAGTCCTATAGCAAAAAGGGCAAGACTATATGATTCGGAATATTATGTAATCAATAGTGACTATAAAGTTTATATTTGTATTCAAAATGGATCTAGTGGTATCAATACAACTGGAAATCAGTCATTATATGAACCAACACACACCGATTTAGAACCTACCATTGCAGGTACTGGTGATGGATACTTGTGGAAATATTTGTACACAGTTTCTCCTGCGGATATTGTAAAATTTGATTCTACGGAATATGTCACATTACCAAATGATTGGAGCACATCTACAGATCCACAGATTGTTTCTGTGAGAGAAAATGGAGATTCTACAATAAATGATAATCAAATAAAAACAATTTATATTGATAATCCCGGAAGTAATTATCAAAATTCTGCAGAAGTTGATATTTTAGGTGATGGAATTGGTGGTAGAGCATATGTTGAAGTAAATGCAAATGGTGAGATAATTAATGTTAATGTTACTTCTGGCGGTAAAGATTATACTTATGGTATTGTCGATTTGGGATCTTTACAACCAGGTGGGAATATTTCAAATCCAGCAAAATTAATTCCCATAATTCCACCATCTAGAGGTCATGGTTATGATTTATATAAAGAACTCGGCGCAGACCGAGTAATGATTTATAGTAGATTTGATGATTCTTCTAGAGATTTTCCAATCAACACCAAGTTTTGTCAGATAGGAATATTAAAAAATCCCAGTAGATTCATATCGACAGAGACCTTTACAAACTCCGAATTTTCTGGTCTTTATGCAATTAATTTTTCCTCTGTAAATGATACTCTTCCAATTATAGGTGAGAAAATTATACAGACTAATACTGGAGCAGTAGGATATGTTGCATCATATGATTCTGATACTAAAATATTAAAATATTTTAAAGACAGATCTTTGCATTATGGCCCAACATATGATCAAACAGATTATGTTGGAGTTTCTACAGGAGGAAATGCAAATATTGATTTTAGCAATGCTGGAGGGAACATAATTGGTCAAAATAGTTCATTTGTTGGACAAATTTCATCCTTTAGTGGAATAACTACAACAGTAAACAATTCAATCATAAATTTAGGAGTTACATTTACAAATGGACTTGCAAATCCTGAGATAAATAAAAAGACGGGAGATATAATTTATATTGATAATAGACCCCTCGTTTCCCGCAATATTAGGCAAAAAGAAGACATTAAAATTATCCTGGAATTTTAAGAAATGGCACAAAAGACAAACCTAAATGTAAGTCCTTATTTTGATGACTTTGATGCCCAAAAGAATTTTTATAAAGTTCTTTTTACTCCAGGAAGACCAGTACAGGCAAGAGAATTAAATAATATTCAATCAATATTACAAAATCAAATTGAATCTTTTGGAAGTCACATATTTAAAGAAGGATCTGTAGTAATTCCAGGGAACACTACTTATGATCCCAATTTTTTTGCAGTTAAGTTAAATTCAACATCTTTTGGCGTTAACATATCAGCATATATTGATCAATATATTGGAAAACTAATCGAAGGTCAAATTTCTGGTGTTACTGCATCAGTCCAGAAAGTTGAAGTTCCAAATTCATCTAATGGATTAGATTATGTTACGTTATATGTAAAATATATAGATTCTGATAATGATTTTAATTTCAATCCATTTCAAGATGGGGAATCATTAGTTTCTAATGAAAGTGTAGTTTATGGTAACACTACAATTACATCTGGAACTCCTTTTGCATCTTTAATATCCACTGATGCTACTGCTATAGGATCTGCAGCTTCCATTAATGATGGAATTTATTTTGTAAGGGGCACTTTTGCAAATATAACCAAGCAAACTATTATTCTTGATTATTATTCCAATACTCCATCATATAGAATAGGATTAAAAGTATCGGAAGAAATTATAACCGCTAAGGAAGATTCTTCTTTATATGATAATGCAAAGGGATTTACAAACTATGCAGCTCCTGGGGCAGATAGATTTAAAATAGGATTATCTCTCACTAAAAAAACTTTAGATGGTGTTGATACTGACACTGATTTTATTGAAATTCTTAGAATTGAAAATGGTGAGATTAAGAAAGTTAATACTAAAACACAATATTCAACAATAAGAGATTATCTAGCCCAAAGAACTTTTGATGAGTCTGGAAATTATTCAGTAGAACCTTTTAAAATTTCTTTACACAATTCTCTTAATAATAGACTTGGCAATAATGGACTATTTTTTGACAACCAGAAAACAGAATATGGAAATAATCCATCAGATGACTTAATGTGTGTAAAGTTGTCTCCAGGAAAAGCATATGTTAAGGGTTATGATATAGAAAAAGTTACTACTACTATTCTCGATGTAAACAAACCAAGAGAAACTCAGAATGTAGAAAACGTAAATATTCCTTTCGAAATGGGAAATTTACTTAGAATTAATAATATAACAGGATCTCCAAAGCAAAATGAGTCCGTAGAAATTCACTCCGTCAGAAGAAGTGATTCTGGCAACCCATCTGCAAATACAAAAATTGGAGATGCTAGAGTTTATAATTTTAGATTAACTGATGCTGCATATTCTGGAGCATCTACCAATTGGGACTTATACCTTTACGATATACAAACATATACTACCTTAGTATTGAATCAAGGTCTTTCTGCAGTAGAATTGCCAGAATCATCTTATGTAAAAGGTAAAAGCAGTGGAGCATCTGGATACGCCGCTGTTGCTGGTGATGGTACAGCAACAGTTAAGTTGAGACAAACATCGGGTATTTTTGTAAGAGGTGAGCAATTAATTATCAATGGATTGGAGTTATATCCAAGATCTATCTCTGAAATAACTGTATATGATACTTCCGACATTAAGCAGATTTACCAACCAACATCTGTTTCTGGATTTACCACACCATTTATTGGAGACTCTGTATTAGATAGACAACTTCCCATTGGGTTTAATGCTTCAGATACTATCAACATCACTGCAGGTGGTGTAGTAACTTCTCCCGGAAAGTTTTTTAACACTATCAAACCTGGTTCTATAGTAAGATTCCAGGCACCAGATAAAACAACTGAAACTTTTAATGTTGTCTCCAGTGTAAATTCTACTGGAACATCTATGGTTGTTGCAGGGATTGCTACAGTTACGGGTGTTTGTGATGGTGGAGTAGGAGTTGCGACAAATTTATCATTTAGTTTAGGAATACCTAAGATTAGAAATTCAGATAAGGGATACTTATATACAGAATTGCCAAATAAAAATGTATCTCAAGTAGATTTAAATGATTCTATATTAACTTTTAGCGCACAATCTACAAGTGCGAAGTCATCGAGTAGTCCAATAGTTCTATCAGTATCAGACTTTTCTCTTTCTTCAGGACTGTCAACCGCATTATTTGCATCATTTGATGAAGAGCGTTATTCAGTCCATTATACTGACGGAACCACACAATCTCTAACTTCTGACCAATTTTCCCTATCAAATAATCAAGTAACTTTATCAAATCTTACAACAGGAAAAACAACCTCATCAATTAATGCCACCTTTATCAAGAATGGTGTACAAAGCAAGCAAAAACAATTTAATCGCAGCGAGTCTATAAATGTAGTTTATTCTAAATACCCAGAATCTGGTACAGGAATTAGCACTTCAATTAACGATGGTTTAGAATATAATCAGTATTATGGACTTAGAGTACAAGATGAAGAGATTTCTCTCAACTATCCTGATGTATCAAAAGTCTTGGCAGTTTATGAATCTTTAGACGCATCAAATCCATCTGTAGACACTTTATCATTCAGTGTAATTTTAAATATTGGAGAAAATGCAATCATAGGTGAAAATATTTTAGGATCAGAAAGTGGTTGTATTGCTAGAGTTATATCTAGATCTACTAATAGTGTTGGAATTGTTTATCTAAATTCAAATCGCTTTAATGAAAATGAGTCTGTAACTTTCCAGGAATCAAATATTGTTGGTGAAATTGATTTTCTAACTCCAGGAAATTATAATGACATCACTAATAAATTTATTTTAGATAAAGCGCAAAAAGAACAATACTATGACTATTCAAGACTTGTTCGTAACGAAGGAGAAACTGAACCATCAAAGAGATTATTAATTGTATTTGACTACTACACCATACCTTCAACTGATAATGGTGATGTATTTACTGTGGCAAGTTATAACAAAGAGCAATTTGCTTCAGATGTACCTTTAATCGGAAATAATATTAGAGCGACAGACACATTAGATTTTAGACCAAGAGTTTCTGTTTTCTCAGCAAATACTTCCTCCCCTTTTGATTTTTCTAATAGAGATTTTAGTTCTTCTATCAAGTTAAATCTAACACCCAACGAAAGCACTATTCTTGGATATGATTGCTATCTTGGTAGAGTTGATAAAATTTATTTGAATAAAAACGGAGAATTTATCTACCTGGAAGGATTGTCATCCATAAGTCCAAAATCCCCATTAAAGACTGATGATTTAATGGAGTTAGGAACGATTACTCTTCCCCCATATCTTTACAATGTCAAGAATGCTATATTATCTCTTGTAGATAATAGAAGATATACTATGAGAGACATTGGATTGATTGAAAATCGAGTAAAAAATCTTGAGAGGGTAACTTCATTATCACTTTTAGAATTAAGCACGCAAACACTTCAAATACAAGATTCTGAAGGATTTAACAGATTTAAAACTGGATTTTTTGTAGATGACTTTAAGGATTTTTCAAGAATAAACAATTTATTTTCATCAATTGAAATTGATTCAGATTTTCAAGAGATGAGACCCATCATCTCTAGAAATAGTTTAAAAAATTATCTTGCACCAGCACAAAATATAACAGATGAATCTTTAGACTTATCTACAAACTATAGTCTCTTAGATTCAAATACTCAAAAAACTGGAGATACAGTTTCACTCAAATATAGTCCTGAAAAATGGATATCACAACCATTGGCAACTCAGGTTGAAAACGTAAACCCATTCCATGTAGTATCTTATAGTGGAACGATAAAATTGTCTCCAGAAAGCGATAATTGGGTTAGAACAATACAGTTGCCCGATAAAACAGTTTCTGTTACTGATTATGTTTTAGTCGAAAGATCTAGAGTTGAAGTTGGATCTAGAAGTGTAAGAGTAGCAAATTGGGATAGAAGGGGTCAAATTGAAACATCTATTGAAGTGTCTCAAAATACAACTAATTCCACAAATACAACTACATCATCTTCAAGTGTTACTACATTAGTAGAATCTAGACCTGAAGAATATATGAGATCTAGAAATACTGAATTTTCCATTTCCAATTTGAAACCATCTACGGAATATTATCAATTCCTAGATGGAAACGGGTCTGTAGACTTTATTCCGAAACTTATTGAAATATCGGATAGTTCTTCTTTACAAAATCCTGGAGCATCATCTACATTTTCAATCGGAGAAACTATTTTTGGATATGATTCAACAAATAATAAAATTATTTCCTTCAGAGTTGCGCGACCAGATCACAAGTTTGGGGCATATAATTCTCCAACCACATCATTTACTATAAATCCTTATATTAAAACAGAGTCTCTACCAACTACATATAGTAATTCTTCAAAAGTATTGAATGTAGACACTTATTCATTATCAGAAGAAGCACAGGGTTTATATTCTGGATATTTAGTTACAGGTGCAAAACTTGTTGGACAAACAAGTGGTGCCATAGCATATGTAAAAGATCTTAGACTAATATCTGATAACTTTGGAGATTTAATAGGATCTTTCTTTATCAGAGATCCAAATACTTCACCTGCACCTGACGTTAGAATTAATACAGGAAATAAAACTTATAAAGTCACATCAAGTCCTACAAACGAAACTGCAGCACCTGGTAGTACTTCCATTTCTAGTGCCTCTACCAACTATGTTTCAGAAGGAACTCTAGAGTTATATGAAACTACTATTACAAATACTACTACAGTAACTACCACTAGAACTACGACTACAACTATAACAAATGTTACAACTGAATTTTATGATCCTTTAGCACAGTCGTTTAGTGTTGGTGGAAGTGAAACTGCAAATGACGAGGAGGATGGTGCTTATTTAACAGGTGTAGATTTATTCTTCTATAAAAAAGACACTAATAATAATCCTCTAACAGTTCAAGTAAGAACTGTAGAACTTGGAACTCCAACAAGAACGGTTATTGGAAATCCAGTTACATTACGACCAAATCAAATTAATATTTCAGATGATGCATCTGCAGTAACTGAAGTAACATTTGATTATCCAATTTATCTTGCTCCTGGACTAGAATATGCAATTGTCCTCCTTGCTCCAGAAAGCATAGAGTATGAGGTTTTCATTGCAGAAATGGGTAAAAAGACTATTCAGTCTGCAAATCTACCTGATGCTAATGCTGTTGTTTATAGTCAACAATTTGCTTTGGGAAGTCTATTTAAGTCTCAAAATGGATCTATATGGACAGCAAATCAATATCAAGATATGAAGTTTACACTATATCGTGCAAACTTTGTAACAGATACTCCTTCTACAGCATACTTCTATAATCCAACTCTAAATGAAAGTAATGGATATATCAAAAATCTCCAAAATAATCCGCTAACTGCACTTCCTAGATTGTTGAGTGTTGGTATTACAACTACCACCGATACTAATGCTATTAGCATCTTGACCACTGGTAGAAAAGTAAGTGAGAGCATAAAAACATATAATTATGGATATATCGTCGGCAAAGGATGCTCAGTATCTTCTGTCGGAGTAACTACAAGTGGATCTAATTATGTTACAGATTCTGATGTATCTACATTCAATATTATTGGTAATGGATCTGGTCTCACTTTAAATATTACTGCTTCTGGCGGTGGAATTACTGCTGCTACTGTAGTAAATCCTGGAACAGGATATGCAATCGGAGATGTTGTTGGTATTGTAACTTCTTCAGTTTCCAGTAACAGTGGAAGAAACGCAACTATAACGATTACTGGCAATAACAATGGGGTTGACACTTTATATCTGAGCAATGTCCAAGGCAACTCTTTCACTGCAGATGGAACGGCAAACTTAGTCTATTACGATAACTCAAATAATTCAGTAACTATGGGATCTACTTATATTACAAGTTCAACCCCCACTGGATCTCTATATAATGGCAATTTTGTTAAGGTAAATCACTTTAATCATGGAATGTATGCAGCGAATAATAAAGTTTCCATCTCTGGAGTTTTACCAAATGTTATTCCAACCACATTATCTCAATCTATAACTGCATCTTCTACAACCATTTCTGTTGCAAATGCATCAAACTTTGCGACTTTTGAGGGTAAAGCAGTTGGTGAAAGTAATCCTGGATATGCTATCGTCGAAAATGAAATTATTAAGTATGAAAGTGTTGGATCTGGTACATTAGAAACAATAACAAGAGCACAATCATCCACACTCGCAGTTCCTCACGACACTAATTCACAAATCTATAAGTATGAATTTAACGGAGTATCCTTAAGAAGAATTAATACAACTCACGATATTAGTGATTTTGGTTTAGATATCGATAGTTACTATATTGAAATTGATAGGACTTCTAATGGTGTAGATAGAAGTGTAGATAATACTCCTACAGGTTATCCACAACTTTCATTTGAAACTGAATTAAATTCTGGTGGGAATAATGTTTTTGCTACAGAAAATATTCAATATGATTCTATTATTCCATTTTATAGGATTATATCTCCAACTGATGCGACTTCTGTGTCCGCAAAAATTAGAAGTGTAAGTGGAACAAGTATATCAGGAAATGAAGTATCATTCAACGACTTAGGTTATGAGGATATACAACTTAATTCCTTAAATCAATTGTCTTCCACAAGAATTGTTTGCTCAAAAGTCAATGAAGATACATATCTAACTACTCTTCCTAGAAATAAATCTTTTACTACCGCAGTTACTTTACAAACAAACAATAAGTATCTATCTCCACAAATATTTTTAGATAATTGCTTCACAGATTTCCACAGTAACAGAATTAATTCACCTATATCAAATTATTCCACCGACAACAGAGTTAATTCAGTTATTGAAGATCCACATTCTTCTGTTTATGTATCTAATACCGTTATACTATCACAGTCTGCAACTTCTCTAAAAGTCATACTATCTGCTTATAGACATTCTTCTGCCGACTTTAGAGTTCTTTATAGTTTGATTAGACCTGATTCCAGCGAAATTGCTCAAGCATTTGAATTATTCCCAGGATATGACAACTTAACTATAGATAATAATAATGATGGATATTTAGATATAGTAAATCCAGCAAACAATAGTGGATTGCCAGATACCTTTGTAAGAAGCGGTAAGGATAATGAATTCTTAGAATATGAGTTTTCTGCTAATAATCTTGGCGAATTTAGTGGATATATAATTAAAATTGTTATGTCTTCAACTAATCAAGCATATCCTCCAAGATTTAAAGATTTAAGGAGCATTGCAATCAGATGATGATACCAGTAAAAGGACACCCAAACTTGTATAGGGATGAAGAATCTGGAGCAATTGTCAACTGTGACAATACTTCCTATAATCAATATGTCAATAGTTTGAACAATAGAAAATCCCAAAAGATGGAATTGGATCAAATAAAAAAAGATATTGAAGAAATAAAAAATTTATTAAAACAAATTCTAACGTAGAGGTATGATTAATGTCAAAACCTTCAAGTAAACAAGAATTAATAGAATACTGCTTGAGAAAACTAGGATATCCAATCTTAGAAATTAATTTGGCAGATGAGCAAATAGATGATCTAGTAGATGATGCATTACAATATTTTAATGAAAGACATTTTGATGGTGTAGAGAGAATGTATTTAAAATACAAAATAACTCAAGAAGATATTGATAGGGGAAGATCAAGAAATACATCAGGTGTTGGGATAGTGACAACTACAGGTACTTCAACAATAGATGGAGTATCCAAAGAGTTTAATTTTTATGAAACTTCTAATTATATTCAAGTACCAGATTCAATAATTGGTATTGAAAGAATTTTTAAATTTGATACCAGTTCAATCTCTGGAGGAATGTTTAGTATTAAATATCAATTATTTTTAAATGATTTATATTATTTCAATTCCGTTGAACTTCTTCAATATGCAATGGTAAAAAGTTACTTAGAAGACATTGATTTCTTGTTAACAACTGATAAGCAAATTAGATTTAATAAAAGACAAAATAGACTATATTTAGATATAGATTGGTCATCACAATCTGCTGATAACTATATTGTTATAGATTGCTATAGAATTTTAAATCCAAATGATTTTACAAAAATTTATAATGATAGTTTTTTGAAAAAATATTTGACTGCTTTAATGAAGCGCCAGTGGGGGCAAAATTTAATCAAATTCAGAGGCGTTAAACTTCCTGGAGGTATAGAATTAAATGGTAGAGAATTATACGAAGATGGAGAAAAAGAGATTGAAAGTATAATGCAAAAAATGTCAACAGATTACGAACTTCCACCATACGACTTTATTGGATAATGGCACTCAATCCATTTTTTTTACACGGATCTCCAAACGAGCAAAGGCTTGTCCAAGAATTAGTAAATGAACAACTTCGCATGTACGGTGTAGAAGTAATTTATATTCCAAGAAAATTTGTTCGTAAAGAAACTATTATAAAAGAAATATCTTCATCAAAATTTGATGACAATTTTGCTATTGAAGCATATTTAAATAATTTTGATGGTTACACTGGTCAGGGAGATATATTAACGAAATTTGGAATGAATTTAAGAGATGAAGTTAGTTTAATTATTTCAAAGGAAAGATTTGAGGATTTTATCGCTCCATTTTTAGAACAAGATGATCCGGAAATAGAAATTTTTTCTAGACCTAGAGAGGGTGATTTAGTATATTTTCCCTTGGGTCAAAGAATATTTGAAGTTAAATTTGTCGAGCATGAAAATCCTTTTTATCAATTGGGAAAATTATATGTTTATGAATTAAAATGTGAACTATTTGAATATGAGGATGAAATGGGAGGTTGGAATGATATTAATACTACTGTTGAAGAAATTGATTCTACTCTTGAAAATAGAGGATATATCACTACATTAAAACTCATATCTTCAGGAAGACAAGCGGTTTCAACTGCAAATACTGCTACTGGTTATATTAGAAAAATTATACTAACTAATGACGGTTATGGTTACACTTCAACACCAACTATAGGTATTTCTACAGCTCCTGTTAATGGAATAGATGCATCAGCTGTGGCATTCACAAAATGTATAAATGGGGTGTGCTCTGTTAAGGAAATTCTTTTAACAAATTGTGGATCTGGATATACTATTGCACCAGAAATTACTATAAATGGTGTTGGCGTTGGAGCAGCTGCTACATCTATTTTGGTTACAAATTATAATGGAATAAGAACAGTTAGTATTGGTGATTCAGGTAATGGTTACCCAGATTCTCCTACCATAACTTTTGAATCTCCTACCGTAGGATTAGCGATAACCGCAGTTGGAAGAGTTTTAGTTAATGATGAAGGACAAATATCTCAAGTTTTACTTTCTGACGCTGGTATTGGATATACTCAAAGTCATCAAGCTATTATTAGTCCTCCACCAGTCTTAACTGGCATTGGAACATTCATATTTAATGAAGTTATAACAGGTTCTATTTCCGGAGCATCCGCTAGAGTTAAAAGTTGGGATAAAGATGAAAATATTCTTAAAGTTGGCACAACTAAAGGTCAATTTAAATCTGGAGATGTCATTACTGGTCAAACATCTTCGGCCTTATATTCTCTTAAAGAAATAAGAAATGCAAAGTTTGAAGATAAATATGGTGACAATGATCAAATTGAATCAGAAGCAGATTCGATATTAGATTTTTCAGAATCAAATCCATTCGGTACTTATTAATGCTAGGAAACTATTACTACCATCAAATTATTAGAAAAACAATAATTGCTTTTGGAACTTTGTTTAATGAAATTTACATTAAACATTTGGATAAAGATGGTGATGTTTATAATGAAATGAAGGTTCCATTAGCATATGGACCTACGCAAAAGTTTTTAGCCAGATTAGAACAACAAGCAGACTTAAATAAACCGATAGCAATTACTTTACCCAGAATGTCTTTTGAAATGACATCCATACAATATGATTCGACAAGAAAATCTGGTGTGACACAAAGTTTTAAAGCTTTAGATGGAAATAATTTAAAAAAAGTTTTTATGCCAGTTCCATATAATGTCGGAATGCAATTAAATATTATGTCAAAATTAAATGATGATGTATTGCAAATTATTGAGCAAATATTACCATATTTTCAACCATCTTTCAATTTAACAATAGACTTAGTTGATTCTATAGGAGAAAAAAGAGATATCCCTATAGTTTTAGATAGTATTTCTTTTACTGATGACTATGAGGGAGATTATTCTACAAGAAGAATTTTAATTTATACTTTGAATTTTACAGCAAAAACGCATTTATTTGGACCTATTGCAGATTCTACAGATGGACTGATTCGTAAAGTTCAAGTTGACTATTACAATTCTACCGATATTGTAGGTGCAAAGCGAGAAATGAGATATACAGTTACCCCAGATCCAATTGATGTGAATTTGGATGATGATTTTGGATTCAATGAAACTTGGGAAAATTTCACTGATTCTAAATCTTATAGTCCAACACAACAAAAAGATATTTAATAAATTATGTCCAGCAATTATAATAACTTAGATTCTACTTTTAATATTGAGAGTAATATTGTTGAGGTTGAAAAAGTAAAAGAAAATTTAAATATTGAATTATTAAAAGGAGAAGAGATTAAAAAAGATTATGAGTACACTAGAGCAAATCTTTATTCATTGATTGAAAAAGGTCAAGAAGCAATTGATGGGATTATGGAACTTGCGGGAGAAGGTAATAGCCCAAGAGCTTATGAAGTTGCTGGACAATTAATTAAAAGTGTTGGAGATGTAACTGATAAACTCATAGATCTTCAGAAAAAATTAAAGGATATTGAGGATGAGACAGTAAAGACTACCAATAATGTTACAAATAATGCAGTATTTGTAGGATCCACTTCGGAGTTATCAAAATTACTCAAACAAGGATTCCTAAATAATAACGAGTCAGATCTTGCTAGTTGATGAAAAAGTCCTGTAAAAAAGGATATTATTATTGTTACACTGATAAAAAATGTAAAAAAATACCCAAAGGGTGGCATGTTATGCGCTCTGGATATTTAGTAAAAGATGATAATTATCATGATAAAAATGAAACTAAAACTCATAATGATGCAAATTTGAATGGAGATTCTAGCAGTGATAGTGGATCCATGGACGAAACTTGGTCTCAAAAATATAAAAAGTCAATCGACTGTGATAATCCAAAAGGTTTTTCGCAACTTGCTCATTGTCAGGGGCGCAAAAAGAAACTTGATGAAGAGGGATTGCGTAAGTGGTTCCAAAGTAAATCAAAAGATAAAAAACCTGGTTGGGTTGATGTTGTAGATGGGGATGCATGTGCTAGAGAAGAGGGGGAAACCGCTACTCCTAAATGCGTATCATCTGAAAAGCGTGCTTCAATGAGTAAAGCAGAAAGACTCGCTTCTCAGGCAAGAAAGCGCCGCAATGATCCAAATCAACCTAAAAAATCAGGTGCTGCTAAACCAACTTATGTAAAAACAGATTATACATTGGAAGGGGACATGAATCTTCAAGAAGTAAAAGACAAACCTGGAAAAGGTAGTGGAACAAAAGATACTTGTTATCATAAGGTTAAGTCAAGATATAAAGTTTGGCCTAGTGCTTACGCTTCTGGAGCACTTGTAAAGTGTCGCAAAATTGGTGCTTCTAATTGGGGAGAATCTACAGAAATGATAAGATATTGTCCAAAATGTAGAAAGGAAGAAACACGTAAAGAATGCAAATATGGAGAAAAGTTTTGGGATATGTATTCTATGCCAATTAAAATAAAAGATTATACTCCCAATACTCCACATCCAGGTAACATGCCAGAATCAAAAGATCACGAATATTCTATGGCAAGGTCTGAAATTTCTACGATTATTTCGGCAGCAAAAAGACTTCGTAAAAAAATGAAGGGTGAGGGGAATATTAAGGCATGGGTTCAATCCAAAATTACAAAAGCAGCAGATTATTTAGATACTGCTGCGGATTATATTGATAGTGGTGAGATTAGTGAGAATTTTATTCCAGGACAACACTTAAATGAAAAGTGTTGGCCTGGATATGAAAAAAAAGGTATGAAAAAAATGTTTGGAAAAAAATACCCGAATTGTGTAAAAAAAGAAGAATTTTCGAATTGGAGAGCGGACTTTGGGTTGTCTGAAGATTGGCAAAAAGTCAATCGCAAAGATAAAACAGATGGTTTAAGTCAAAAAGCAGTTAATGCATATCGTCGTGAAAATCCAGGTTCTAAACTTCAAACTGCTGTAACTGAGAAAAAACCAAAAGGGAAAAGAGCAAAAAGAAGAAAAAACTTTTGCAGTCGTATGTCCGGAATGAAAAAAAGATTGACTTCAGAAAAAACTGCAAGAGATCCAGATTCAAGAATTAACAAAGCCCTTCGTCGTTGGAACTGTAATTAAAATGAAAAGTTTTAAGCAATTTATTTCAGAAAGCATTACTATCAACGGTGATTTCAATGGAACCTTAAATGTAGGTTCTTCTCAACCAGAGCAAGCAACTGAATCATTTTTTGCAGATATTGTTTGGGAAGGTAAATTATATCGCCTTGAAGTTGAGGGTAATATTATGGATAAGAATTCTCTTGCGGAGCAACTTCAGGCAGAATATCCTGGAGCAATAGTGCATAATATCTATCCAATGACATCAAATTCAGTAACAGTTAAAAACGCACAAAGATACAGACCAGAAAGATTATCGTGGAGTGATTGATTAATGGCACAGTGGAATAAGAATGAACAAGACTTTCTAAACCAAGAAAGAACACTTTTTGAAGTTCCTTTGATAGCAACAAGGGATGGAAATGTTGTTGATAATCTCAATAGATTTCCAGTAAGTGTAAATCCTGATGCTTTTGGGAGAACTAGAATATCTCAACCACTTACACTATTTGATAGTTCTCACAGATATAGGGATAATAATCTTTGGGAGAGTTTAATTGTAGGAACTGGTTCTACAGTTGGATTTGTAACCACTCAGGGATTAGTCAATATTGGAATTGGAACTACTGCTGGTTGTTCTGTAATTAGAGAAACTACAAAGACATTTTCATACCAACCAGGAAAATCTTTGCTTGTTTTAAATACTTTTGTTCCTGCCACACCAAAAACAAATCTAACACAAAGAGTTGGATATTTTGGTGCCGATAATGGAATGTATTTTGAGATTAATGGAACAACTCCTTATTTTGTAGAGAGAAGTTTATCCACTGGAACTCAAACTGCGGTAGCACAGGATGACTGGAACATTGATAAGTTAGATGGAACTGGTGTTTCTGGTATTACATTAGATATTTCCAAAGCACAAATTCTTTGGATGGATATTGAGTGGTTAGGTCTTGGTACAGTCCGAATGGGATTTGTGATTGATGGTAAGTTTATTCATGCACATTCATTCCACCATTCAAACTTAATTGAATCAACCTATATTACAACAGCATCACTTCCTTTAAGATATGAAATTTTTAATAGTGGAATTACTACAAGTAGTAGCACTATGAAGCAAGTTTGTTCTTCTGTAATCTCTGAAGGTGGTTATGAACTTCGTGGATTACAACAGGCAGTGAATACGCCAATCACCGCACCAGTAGATTTACCTTCTCCTGCGGGAACTTATTATCCTGTGATTTCTATTCGCCTCAAATCTTCTCCAAATAGATTAGATGCGATTGTAATTATGACAGCACTATCCATAATGGGTATTGGAAATGGACCAGAATACAACTGGCAGGTGAGAGCATCAGCAACCACAAGTGGAGGAACTTGGGTGGATGCTGGTGTTGATAGTGCTGTAGAATATAAGATTGATGGAGGAACTGTAAGTGGTGGAAGAATTCTAGCATCTGGATTTTTCTCATCATCACAGCAATCTTCCACATCAGTAGATATTCTGAAAGAAGCACTATTTAAGTTTCAGTTAGAAAGAAATGGATTGACTGGAACTCCTTATGAATTGACCCTTGTATGTGCTACGAATAGTGCTGGTGCTGATGTCTTTGCTTCTCTGGACTGGGAAGAAATTAGTAGGTAATTTTTATGAGTGATAATGTTTATTTGGGAAATCCAAACCTGAAAAAGGCTAATACTCAGATTCAGTTTACTGAAGAACAAATCATTGAGTTCTTAAAGTGTAAAGAAGACCCTGTTTATTTTACTAGAAACTATATTAAGATTGTTTCTCTTGATCATGGTCTTGTGCCCTTTAAAATGTATCCTTTCCAAGAAAAGCTAATTCAAAATTTCCATGATAATAGGTTTAATATCTGTAAGATGCCACGTCAGACTGGTAAGTCTACTACTTGTGTATCATATCTTCTACATTACGCTGTTTTTAACGATAATGTTAATATCGCAATCTTAGCAAACAAGGCCTCAACTGCAAGAGATCTTCTTGGTAGATTACAACTTGCTTACGAAAATCTACCAAGGTGGATGCAGCAAGGTATTGTATCCTGGAACAAAGGTAGTTTAGAATTAGAGAATGGGTCTAAGATTTCATCCAACTCTACCTCATCATCTGCAGTTCGAGGTGGATCATATAATGTGATTTTCTTGGACGAATTTGCATTTATTCCAAATCATATTGCTGATGATTTCTTTGCATCAGTATATCCAACTATTTCTTCTGGACAAAGCACAAAAGTTATTATAGTTTCAACACCACGCGGTATGAATCACTTCTACCGCATGTGGCATGATGCTGAAAGAGGTAAGAATGAGTATGTGCCCACTGATGTTCATTGGTCTGAAGTTCCTGGAAGAGATGATGCTTGGAAAGAGCAAACAATTGCCAACACTTCAGAGCAGCAATTCAAAGTTGAATTTGAATGCGAATTCTTAGGATCTGTTAATACTCTTATCAATCCAGCAAAACTTAGAAATCTTGTATATGAAGATCCTATAAAAAGAAATGCTGGATTGGACATATATCAAAATCCAAAAAAAGAGAATAATTATCTAATCACAGTCGATGTTGCTCGTGGAATGGGAAATGATTACTCCGCATTTATTGTTTTTGATATTACAGAGTTTCCATATAAGGTAGTAGCAAAGTATAGGAATAATGAAATTAAACCGATGCTATTTCCAAGTATTATTCACGAAGTGGCAAAAGGATATAATGATGCTTGGTTGTTGGTTGAAGTTAATGATATTGGAGACCAAGTAGCAAACATTTTACACTTTGATTTGGAATATGACAATGTACTTATGTGCGCAATGAGAGGTCGTGCGGGTCAAATTGTTGGATCTGGATTTAGTGGAAAAAAATCGCAGTTGGGTGTGAGAATGACTGCTGCTGTGAAAAAGTTAGGATGCTCTAACTTAAAGACTTTATTAGAAGATGATAAACTTCTTACTGTAGATTATGATATCATTTCAGAACTAACCACATTCGCACAGAGACACAACTCCTTTGAGGCAGAAGAGGGTTGTAATGATGATTTGGCAATGTGCCTTGTAATCTTCTCATGGTTGGTAGCACAGGACTATTTCAAAGAGATGACGGATAATGATGTCCGTAAAAGAATTTATGAGGAGCAAAAAAATCAAATAGAGCAGGATATGGCACCATTCGGATTTATTTCTGATGGACTAGAAGATATGGAAGTGTTTGTAGAAAAAGAAACAGGTGATAAATGGATGTTGGCATCTTCACAAGACAAAAATAGTTCTCTAGAAGTCTGGAATTTGGACGAATATGGTGACAGATCTTATATGTGGGACTATAGATAGATAAAGAAGTAGGAAATTATAAATACTTTTAGATTAATTCTGGACTTGTAGGAGAATAAAGATGCCGCTAAATTTAGCATCTCCTGGAATTGTAGTAAGAGAAATTGACTTAACAATTGGAGGAGTTACTCCTTCATCTGATAAAATTGGTGCAATAGTGGCACCTTTTGCTAAGGGACCGGTAGACTCACCGACTTTAATTGAAAATGAGAATGATTTACTTGTCAATTTTGGAGAACCATATTCAACAGATAAGCATTATGAGCATTGGCTAACAGCATCATCATATTTGGCGTATGGTGGAGCACTAAGAGTTGTAAGATCAAATGACTCTGACTTAAGAAATGGATTTGTTCCAACTGCTGTTGGTGCAGCATCTAGTGTTAAGATTGACAGTTTAGATCATTATAATGCTTTAGGATATGATGAAAATACCCTTGCAGGAGTTGTAGTTGCTGCAAAAAATCCTGGATCATGGTCAAATGGTCTTAAGGTTGGTATCATCGATTCTAAAGCAGACCAAACATTAACAGGGATTAGCACTGGTGTTGTTACAAACACAACATTTGTCGGTGTTGCCACCGCATCGGATGGTGATGTTGGTATCACTACCACAATAATTACTGGAATTACAACAACTGGAATTATTGCTGGGCAAACATTAAAAGAACTATCAGGAATCATTGGTTCTGGTGTAACTGTTACTGATATTGGATCTGGTACAGTTACCATCAATCCAGCATCTTTAAATACAGTTGCATTGGATAATGTAGAGATTTCTTTTGGAAGTTATACTACGACTACAACATCTGCAGCACTTCAAGTTGGATATGGAGTAACTCAATCTGTTGCAGGCAGAATAAATCCTGGAACAGGATCTACCTCAGTTCTTGATGGATACTTAAAGGGAATTATTACTGGAATTGGTAATTCTTCAATTGATGTAAAAGTACTAAGTCATGTTTCTGACGCAGGAACTGAGACTGAGTATGATTATCAACCAAATGGTGTTTGGGCGTTTTCATCTTCAGGATCTGTTGGACTTCATACAAACGGGCAATCTACATCATATGGAAGTGCTGCATACACTTCAAGACTTGACTGGTTTGACCAACAAACATTAGGTTTAACTAGCACTTCATCTATTTCTTGGAATAACATTGCTCCAAGACCTGGCACTTCCGCATACGCTGCACCTAGAGGATCAAGATTTGATGAAGTTCATGTCGTAGTTATTGATGCTCTCGGCACCGTAACTGGAAATGCTGGCACAATTCTTGAGAGGCACTTAGCACTATCTAAGGCATCTAACGCAGAATTCTCTGTAGGTAATCCATCTTACTGGAGAAAGTATCTTGCAAACAACTCAGAGTATATTTTCGGTCTCAATTCACCAACTGGTATCGTAACCACTGGATATAGCACAGGATTCGATCTTGAGTCTGATGTTGCTTGGAATCAGGAAGCAGAAGGAATTACATTTGCTGCTGCTGGCGCTTCTACAAACACACTTACTGGTGGTTTGGACTATAACGGTCAAGCAAACACTACATCAACAGGATCTTTAACCGCAACTCTTGCAGAACTTTCTGATGGTTACGACTTATTTGAAAACACTGAAAACTTCCAGGTAGATTTCCTTCTGATGGGATCTGCCGCATATGATATTAATGATGCACAGGCACTTGCAAACAAACTGATTTCTGTTGCAGAATTAAGAAAAGATGCAATCGCATTCATTTCACCATACAGAGGAGCAGCACTTTCTGATACCTCATCTCAGACTGAAGTAACTGTAAGGTCTGCTGCTGACATCACTGATAATGTTGTGGAGTTCTATGCACCTATAACCTCATCAACTTATGCAATATTTGATAGTGGTTATAAGTACATGTATGATAGATTTGCAAATACCTTCAGATATGTGCCACTGAATGGAGACATTGCTGGACTTTGTGCCCGCAATGACATCAACAACTTTGCCTGGTATTCACCTGCAGGAACTTCTAGAGGTGCGATTCTGAATGCAGTTAAACTTGCATACAATCCATCAAAAACTCAAAGAGACGTTCTCTATTCAAATAGAATCAACCCAGTAATCTTCTCACCAGGAACAGGTATTATCCTATTCGGTGATAAGACTGGATTTGGTAAGTCTTCTGCATTTGACAGAATCAATGTCCGTCGTCTGTTTATCTATCTTGAGGATGCTATTTCTCAAGCAGCAAAAGATGCTCTCTTCGAATTCAATGATGAGATTACGAGAACAAACTTCGTAAACACCATTGAACCATTCTTACGCGATGTCCAAGCAAAGAGAGGAATCTTTGATTATGTTGTTATTTGTGATGAAACAAATAACACAGCTGCGGTGATAGATAGTAATGAATTTGTTGCAGACATCTACATTAAACCGGCAAGATCAATTAACTTCATTGGTCTTAACTTTATTGCCACCAAGACTGGTGTTGACTTTGAAGAAGTAATCGGAAACTTTTAATTTAGAGGTTTAAACAATCATGGCAACTAGACAACAATTTAATCCACCTCCTTTAAGAAAGATTACTGACTTCAAAAGTAAGTTAACGGGTGGTGGCGCAAGAAGTAATCTTTTTGAAGTGGTATTATCATTTCCCGACATTGCACCAGCAGACACTAATGTTTTAGACAAATCAAGATTTTTAGTAAAAGGTGCTAATCTACCCGCATCAAATGTAACACCGTTAGATGTTGCATTTAGAGGAAGAACTTTAAAAGTTGCTGGAGATAGAACTTTTGAAAGTTGGACAGTAACCGTAATTAATGACACAGATTTTGCAATTAGATCAGCATTTGAAAACTGGATGAATAGAATTAACAGAGTTTCAGACAACACTGGAGCAACAGATCCATCTACTTATACAGCAGATGCATTTGTTTATCAGTTAGATCGGGATGGTTCGACTTTAAGATCATATCATTTTTATGATATTTTCCCAACTGCAGTTGGCGCAATTAGTCTAGATTATGGCACATCTACAATCCAAGAATTTACAGTAGAATTCCAAATTCTTTGGTGGGAAGCAATGAAAGGTAATTCTCCAGCAGCTGGTGGAGAAGATATCAACTAAATAAATTATACACATAGTTTAAATTTATAAAATGGCGAAACTTTTTGGTTTTTCGATTGAAGATGAAGATAAAAAACCCAAATCTATAGTTTCCCCCGTTCCTCCGAGTGATGAGGACGGGGTTGATTATTTTATTCAATCCGGATTTTATGGGCAATATGTAGATATTGAAGGTGTTTATAGAACTGAATATGATTTGATTCGTCGTTATCGTGAAATGGCACTGCATCCCGAATGTGATAATGCTATCGAAAGCGTTGTGAGTGAGGCAATTGTTAGTGATTTATATGATTCTCCTGTAGAAATTGAATTATCAAATTTAAATGCAAGTGATAGATTAAAAGAAGTTATCAGAGAAGAATTTAAATATATTAAAGAAATTATGGACTTTGATAAAAAGTCTCATGAAATTTTCAGAAATTGGTACGTGGATGGAAGAGTTTTTTATCTAAAAGTTATTGATCAAAAAAATCCTGAAGCGGGCATTAAGGAATTAAGATATATTGACCCAATGAAAATGAAGCATGTCCGTCAAGAAAAAAAGACGGGGAATGATATAAATGGGGCAAGAAATTTAAATTTACTATCAAAATCTTTTGGACAAGAACAAGAATATAATTTTCCTGAAGTTGAAGAATATTTTATCTATACACCAACTCCAAATTATCCTACAGGTACAATTAGTGGTGGATCTAAAAAAGGTGTTAAGATTGCAAAAGATTCAATAACATATTGCACTTCGGGTTTAGTGGATAGAAATAAAGGAACTATTTTATCATATCTCCATAAAGCAATTAAAGCACTCAATCAATTGAGAATGATTGAAGATTCCCTTGTTATCTACAGATTATCAAGAGCGCCTGAGCGTCGTATTTTTTATATTGATGTTGGAAATCTACCTAAAGTAAAAGCCGAGCAATATCTCAAAGAGGTCATGTCTCGCTATAGAAATAAACTTGTTTATGATGCTAACACTGGAGAAGTTCGTGATGATCGTAAATTTATGAGTATGCTTGAAGATTTTTGGCTTCCTAGAAGAGAAGGTGGTCGTGGAACGGAGATCACAACTCTCCCGGGTGGCCAGAATCTTGGAGAACTTTCAGATATTGAATATTTTCAAAAGAAACTTTACAGAGCACTTGGAGTACCCGAAACCAGAATTGCCGGTGGTGGTGATGGATTTAATCTTGGAAGATCATCAGAAATTCTTAGAGATGAGTTAATGTTTTCCAAGTTTGTTGGAAGGTTAAGGAAAAGATTTTCAAATCTTTTTACTGATCTTCTTCGCACCCAACTTCTGTTAAAAAACATAGTTTCCGTAGAAGATTGGAAGCAAATGTGTGATCATATTCAATATGATTTTCTATATGACAATCATTTTGCAGAACTAAAAGAAGCAGAATTATTAACAAATAGATTAACTTTAGCAACTACTGTAGAACCTTATATTGGAAAATATTACTCTACTGAGTATGTTCGTAAAAAAATTCTTCGCCAAACAGATTCTGAAATTATTGAAATTGATTTACAAATTGAAGATGAGATTGCCAAAGGCATTTTACCAGATCCTAATGCACAAGTAGATGAAATGGGTAATCCAATTCCTCAAGATGGAGAAGTATCTCAAGGTGAGGGTGGAGAAGTTCCTATCGAACCAGAAATAGATTCATCATCTGCAGAAATACCAGAACCTAAAGGTGGAAAAATATAAATAGTCCTATAATAATAAAATAATTTTTATGGAAGAACTTATCGACTTGATTGCAATTAATGGATCCCCGTCAGATGTTTCTGATAAAATTAAAGAAATTCTTTACACAAAATCTGCCGAAAAAGTAGATCTTGTCCGACCAGAAATTGCAAATATGATGTTTGGTAGCACCGAAGAAAGTGGGGATGAATAATAATGGCAATAAAAATAGTTCAAAATGTTGAAAGAATTTCTCCAACGAATTCTTCTCCAGCAATTAGCAATCCAATTGCACTTAAAAGTGGTTATATTAGAGTTGCTACAGGATTAACTGCAGTTTATGTTGAAACTGGTGGCAATCCAACAGTAACAACTAATTCTTTTTATATTTCTCCTTATGGAAATGAAGTATTAAAAGAGAGAATTGCTAGACAAAAAATATCAGGTATTACAACAGGAACATCAACAGTTATTACATTTCCAAGTAATGCCGGAAATCCTTTTGTTATTGGAGATTATGTAACAATTGAAAATGCACAACCTTCTGGAATAAATACAATTCATCAAGTAGTAACTGAATTAACAGAATCCACTTTGACTATATCTGCAGACACTTCTTCTATTGTTGGTATTATTACAGTTACCAATGCTACAGTATCTAGAAGTGTTAAGGTTGCCGCTCTTTCTGAGGGAAGTTCATCAAATCTAAGTATTACAGAAATAGTCCAATTAGTTTCCGAATAAAATGAAACTTATTACAGAAGAAGTACAAAAAGTAGAATTTATTACCGAAGGTAAGGGTTCTTCACAAAAATATTACATTAAAGGAATTTTCCTTCAAGCTGAACAAGTTAATAGAAATGGAAGGATGTATCCTCTTTCAATTATGGAGAGAGAGGTAAAAAGATATGATACTAATTTCATTCAAAGAGGTCGTGCTCTTGGAGAATTAGGTCATCCAGAAGGACCTACAGTAAACCTTGATAGAGTTTCGCATAAAATTTGCGAACTTTATAGAGATGGAAACAATTTTGTTGGCAAAGCACAAATCTTAGATACTCCCATGGGAAAAATTGCATCTTCTTTAATTAAAGAAGGTGTTTGTCTTGGCGTATCTTCTAGAGGAGTCGGATCATTAAAAGTAACTAATGAAGGTCATAAAATTGTTGGTGAAGATTTTATGTTAGCAACCGCAGCAGATATTGTTGCAGATCCATCTGCACCTGACGCCTTTGTTCAAGGAATTATGGAAGGTAAAGAATGGATTTGGGATGGTGGCATTCTTCGTGAAAAATTCTTAGAAAAGACACAAAAAACAATAAATACATTAGTTGATAGAAAAATACTTGAAAATTATAAATTAGATTTGTTCAATGAATTTTTGTCAAATCTTTAAATTATAAATAAATATAGATTATAACACAATCAATCAAAAAATGTCCGTTGGTAGAAATTTACAAGAAATGGAAAACGTAGTAACCAAAGGGGCTGCACCTGCCGAACCAATGAGCACTATTGCACAGAATGCTTCAGGAGTTATGATTCCTGGGCAAACTGGAAGTTGGGAAGATTTAGGCGGTCCTACCCCAGATAATTATCGTCCAGATGACGATTCCGCATCTCTTAAAACTCCTGGATCAACTCTTGCCCAGGTTAAAAATGTGGTTAATGCTAAAGCATCTCCCGCAGATCCTATGCCATCTATGGCAAAAGAGGAAGTTGAAGAAGATGAAGATCTTGTTGATGAAGAAGAAATCGACGGAGATGAAGTTGTAGAAGAAGAATCTGAAAAAGAATCTGAAGAAGAATTTGAAGAAGATACTGAAGAAGAATTTGACATTGAAGAAGATGTCAATGCTCTTTTAGCAGGTGAAGAATTATCTGAAGAGTTTCAAGAAAAGGCACGTACTATTTTTGAAGCAGCAATTCGCTCTAAAGTTTCAGAAATTAAAGAAGAACTTGAAGCGACATATGAAAATGCACTTATTGAAGAGGTTAATTTTATCAAACAAGAACTTACTGAGAGAGTAGATTCATATCTTGAGTATGTTGCTGATGAGTGGATTCAAGAAAATGCACTCGCAGTTGAGCACGGTCTTAAGACTGAAATGACTGAATCATTCCTTGCTGGAATGAAGAATCTTTTTGAAGATCATTATGTAGCAATCCCTGAAGATAGATATGATGTAATCGAGAGTATGGTAGATAAACTTGATGAAATGGAAGAAAAACTCAACGAGCAAATTGAAAAAAATATTGCTCTAAATCAAAGATTAGCAGAGTCGGTTGCTGATGTAATTTTTGCAGATGTCGCTGAGGGTCTTGCACTTTCTCAGAAAGACAAACTCGCTTCTCTTGCTGAAAATGTTGAGTTTGATAGTGAAGAGAGCTATCGTGAGAAACTAGTAACATTGAGGGAATCATATTTCCCAATAAACACTAGTGCTCCAAGAGATGTAACTGAAAATTTATCAGAGGAAGTTTCATATGATCAAACCGAAACTACTTCGGTTTCGCCAATCATGGAAGCATATCTTCAAACACTCAGTAGAGTCTCTAAAAAGTGATTTTTAAATTATAAATCAAACAAAACTTTTTTTAAAGAGGTAAAAATCAAATGCAGATGTACAACACCGAGTACCTGCAGGAGAAGTGGGCACCGATCCTTGATTATCAAGGAATGGATCAAATCAAAGATTCACATCGTAGAGCGGTAACCGCAATCCTGCTAGAAAATCAAGAGAGAGAACTTCGTGAAGAGCGTTCTTTCCTTAGCGAAGCTTCCCCAACTAATTCCGCCGGTACTGGTGGTTTTAGTGGTAGTGCAGCAAGTGGAACTGGTTCACCTGTTGCAGGTTTCGATCCCGTTCTGATCTCACTGATCAGACGTTCGATGCCCAATCTGGTTGCTTATGACCTTTGTGGCGTTCAACCAATGAACGGCCCTACAGGACTTATCTTTGCAATGCGTTCACGCTATCAGAATCAAAGTGGTCCCGAAACATTCTACAATGAAGTAGATTCCGCATTCTCTGGACAAAATAATAGTCTCGGATTGAATTCAGGATTTACTGATGGAACTGTTGGTCTCGGTACTACCGCTCAAGGAGGTACTAATCCTTCAATTCTTTCGCCATCAGATCAAACTGCTAATGCTGCACCTGGCGATAATCAGTATAATGCTGGCGGCGGAATGACCACCGGTAATGCTGAAGCACTTGGCGATAGCGACAGCAATTACTTCAACGAGATGGCTTTCTCAATTGAGAAACTCACCGTTACCGCTAAGTCACGCGCCCTGAAAGCTGAGTACTCACTCGAATTAGCACAAGACCTTAAGGCAATTCACGGTCTGAATGCTGAAGCTGAACTTGCTAATATTCTTAGCACTGAGATTCTCGCTGAAATCAACAGAGAAATCATTCGTACTATCTACAAAGTTGCTGTTCCTGGTGCTCAGGTTAACACCGCTTCTGCTGGTACTTTCGACCTTGATGTTGATTCAAACGGTCGTTGGTCTGTTGAGAAGTTCAAGGGTCTTATTTTCCAAATCGAGCGCGATGCTAACGCTATCGCACAACAAACTCGTAGAGGAAAGGGCAACATGATTATGTGTTCTGCTGATGTTGCTTCAGCACTCACTATGGCAGGTGTTCTTGATTACACCCCAGCACTTAACTCTAATCTTAATGTTGATGATACCGGCAATACTTTTGCAGGTGTTCTTCAAGGTAAGTATAGAGTTTACATTGATCCATATTCGGCAAACGTTGCAGCTAATCAATTCTACGTTGTTGGATATAAGGGTTCTTCACCTTATGATGCTGGACTATTCTATTGCCCATATGTACCTCTTCAGATGGTACGTGCTGTTGGTGAGCATACTTTCCAACCAAAAATTGGATTTAAGACTCGTTATGGAATTGTTGCAAATCCATTCTCTAAGGGTGGTACTCTCCCAACTGCGCCAGACAACATTGAAACCAACGCTAACGTCTATTACAGAAGAGTTAAGGTTGCAAATCTTATGTGAGTTATTTCTCACATTTTCACAAGACCTCCCAAATGGGGGGTCTTTTTTTATCTAAATAAAAATAAAAAAATGAAATCGTTTATTATAAAACCGGGCGAACGGTATTCATCTGGCCCTCCCCCAATGAAACTGCAAAGTTCTCCCAGAATTGAACCAAAAGAAAAAAAAGATAGTTTTGTCGGGAGAATGATTCGCAATACACTCTTATCACCCATACAATAATGGCAACAGCATTTGATAAACAGATACAAAATAGAAATTATCTTTCTCCCGTTGGATTTAAATTTACTTTAGCAAAAGAACCAAAAGTTTCATTTTTTTGCACAAGTAGTAAAATTCCAGAAATTTCATTACAAATTGAAACTCAAAGTACTTATTTAAAAGATATTGATGTTCCCGGTGATAAAATTACATATGGTGATCTATCTTTAAAATTTTTAGTCGATGAAGATCTTATAAACTATATGGTAATTCATAATTGGTTGACTGGATTAGGATTTCCAGAAAGTGCTCAAGATTATAGAGATCTATTAACTAATCAAGATGATTTGACTCAACCATTGGATCCTAAAAGAGCATTTAGTGATGGAAGTCTTTATATTTTGGATAGCAATTATAACATAAGTGCTATTGTTAAATTTAAAGATTTATTTCCAGTGTCATTATCTTCCTTAGAATTTGATTCCACACAAACCGATATTCAATACTTTACAGCACAGGCATCTTTCAAGTATACTATTTACTCTATTGCTACAGGTTTATGAATCTTGATGAAATACAGGAAATGTGGCAGAGAGATTCTGTTATAGACCCCGATAACTTACACGATGAATCTTTAAAAATTCCACAACTCCATTCGAAATATTATACCATATACAATACAATCACTCTTCTAAGAGAGAAGGCAAGAGAAACTTATAGTAGGGTCAAATTAGAAAGATACAACTATTACACAGGAAAGGCACCAGCAGAGGTTTATGTTGAAGAACCATTCCCATATAAAGTTAGAGACAAAGAGGCGCTACAGAGGCATCTAGATGCCGATGAGAGATTAAATAAAATAGATCTTAAAATTAAATACTATGATATTATATTAAAGTTTCTTGAGGAGATTATTAAAACAATATCAAATAGAACATATCAAATAAAAAATGCCATTGATTGGCACCAATTTCAATCAGGTTTCAATTAGTCAAATAAATAATCATAACTGATATGTTATGAATGTCACATTTGATTATTTCAAAAAAGAATGAGGTATTTCTTCAAGTTGAGGCAGACCCACACGTCTACTATGAGTTAAGAGACGCATTTCAATTTGAAGTTCCAAACGCCAAATTCGCACCTGCCTACAAAAATAAGTGGTGGGATGGTTACATTCACTTGTTTAATATTAATACGCAAGAAATATACGTTGGTCTATTAGATAAACTCATAAGATTCTGTGAGCAACACGAATACACTTATGAGTTTCGAAACAATAAGTATTATGGTCTTCCTTTTGAGGTAAATGAGCACATCTCAAAGGAAGGTGTAAAAGATTACATGAACTCTATCTGTAAGTACGCTCCCCGCGACTACCAAGTTGAGGGAGTATACGACGCATTAAGACATAATAGAAAGTTGTTGATATCTCCAACTGCTTCTGGAAAGTCGTTGATGATATACTCAATTGTGAGATATTACGTTGAGAAAGGACAAAATATTCTCGTAGTTGTCCCAACGACATCCCTTGTAGAGCAGATGTATAAAGATTTTGAAGATTATGGGTTTGATGTTGGTTCATACTGCCACAAGATTTATGCTGGGAAAGAAAGAAAAACAGATTCTCAGGTAATTATCACTACCTGGCAGTCCATCTACAAACTTCCTCGCCAATACTTTTCAAGATTTAATGTAGTTGTAGGAGATGAAGCACACCAGTTTAAATCAAAGTCATTAGTATCTATAATGACAAAACTTTCTAATTGTAAATATCGCTTCGGATTCACTGGCACACTCGATGGAAGTCAAACGCACAAGTGGGTTTTAGAGGGTTTATTCGGCCCTTCTTATAAGATTATTAAAACTGATGAGTTAATGAAGAAAGGTCATGTTGCCACATTAGACATCAATATTCTTCTATTGAAACACCCACCGAATCGTTTTGAGACTTTTGAAGATGAAGTCCAGTATATTATTAATCATGAAAAAAGAAATAAATTTATCAAGAATCTTGCTCTTGATTTAAAAGGAAACACTTTAATTCTCTTTGCCCGTGTTGAAGGTCATGGACAACCGTTATACGAATTAATAAATAAGAGTATCGGTAATGATCGTCATGTCTTTTTTGTTCATGGTGGTGTTGCTACCGATGACCGCGAAAAAGTAAGAGAAATCACTGAAAAAGAAAATAATGCAATCATCGTTGCTTCTTACGGTACTTTTTCTACTGGTGTTAACATCAAAAATTTACATAATGTTATCTTTGCTTCCCCTAGTAAATCAAGAATCAGAAACCTCCAATCAATCGGAAGAGTCTTAAGAAAAGGAAATAATAAGACAAAGGCAACTCTATATGACATTGCCGATGACATCAGTTATAAGTCAAGAAAAAATTATACTCTTAATCACTTAATCGAAAGAATCAAAGTTTATAATGAAGAAAACTTTAATTATGATATTGTAAATATACCTTTTAAAAAATAATGGGAGAAGAATTTTACGCAATAATAAAATTAGTATCTGGTGAAGAAATCATGTCATTAGTTTTAATGGACGAAAACGATGGAGATCCAGTATTAGTTCTTCAAAATCCAGTTTGTATGAGTACTCATAAAAATAGGAATGGAATACTTTTAAAAGTTAAACCATGGATAGAAATGTCTGATGATGATTTTTTTATTATTAAACCAGATAAAATTATTACAATGACTGAGACTAAAGATAAAAAATTAATAGATATATACGATAAATTTAATCAATATGATCATGAATCTAATTTTCATGATTCAGAAGGAAAAGTAAAACTTTCTTCTAATATGGGATATCTCTCTTCAGTTGAAGATGCTAGAAAGAAACTGGAGAGAATCTTTAAAGGTCTTAAAGAAAGCTAATATCTCATCTTCAACCGGGACAAAGGTAGTCTACACACAATTCTTTAACTTGTCAAGCCCCTATATTTTGTGGTATAATAAGCATAACCTATATTATATAAGTCCAATGCTATGCCTAAGAAAAAGACAGAACACTATGTAAACAACAAAGAACTTTTAGAAGCAATGATTGTGTATCGATCCAAAGTCGAAAAGTCATTTAATGAGAAGTTCGATAGAAACCCCACTAAAGAAGATAGAGGCAAGCATTGGGAAGGTAAACCACCCATTCCGAATTATCTTGGAGAATGTTTTCTGAAGATTGCCACTCACCTTTCATATAAACCAAACTTTGTGAATTATATGTTTCGTGAGGATATGATTTCTGATGGTATTGAAAACTGTGTCCAATATATTCACAACTTTGACCCCGAAAAGTCAAAGAATCCTTTCGCATATTTCACTCAGATTATTCACTACGCATTCCTGAGAAGAATTCAAAAGGAAAAGAAGCAGTTAGATATTAAGACTAAGATTATCGAACGCACGGGGTTTGATGAGGTTATGATGGTTGACGACAGCTTGCTTTCTGGGCATAGTTCGGAGTATAATAGCATCAAGGACGCCATCCAATACCGCAATAAATGAAAGTCGCAATTTTGAGTGATACCCATTTTGGCGCCCGGAAAGGTTCCAAGCACCTCCACGACCATTTTGAGTTGTTCTACAAGAATGTATTTTTTCCTGCCTTAGAAGAAAATAATGTAGAGGCAGTCATTCATATGGGAGATGCCTTTGATAGTCGGAAGTCGATTGACTATCAAAGTCTTGAATGGGCAAAGAGGGTTGTGTTTGACCCTCTCAAAAAGTATGAAGTCCATATGATTGTGGGAAATCACGATACATATTTTAAGAATACCAATAGTGTAAATTCTCCAGAGCTTCTTCTTCAGACGTATTCTAATATAAAGACTTATAGTGACCCGACTGAAGTTAATATTGGTGGATTGAAGATTTTATTTTTACCGTGGATTAATCAAGAAAATGAGGAAAAAACTTTTAAACTTATTGAAAAGACGATTAGCAAATGTGCGATGGGGCATCTTGAATGTCAAGGATTTAGAGTTAATCGACAACTCATCATGGAGCACGGTTTGGAGAGCAAACTATTTGAGAAGTTCGATAGGGTCTACTCGGGACACTATCACACTCGATCGAATAATGGAAAAGTCTTCTATCTAGGTAATCCTTATGAGATGTATTGGACTGATGTGAATGATACTCGCGGTTTCCATATTTTTGATACAGAAACATTAGAGCACACTCCAATCAACAATCCTTATAAATTATTCTATAACATTTATTATGAGGATACTCCTTATCAGTTGTTTGATGCAACTGAATATGAAAATAAAATTGTAAAGGTTATTGTTCGTAAAAAATCTAAACCAAAAGATTTTGAAAAATTTATTGATAAACTCTATAAAGTAGGAGTACAAGACCTCAAAATTGTAGAAAACTTTAACATACAAGAAAATGAAGATTTTGAGATTACTGAAGAAGAAAACACTATGTCAATTTTAAATCGTTATATTGACGAATCTGAATTTGAATTTGATAAAAATGTTATAAAAGATATTTTTCAAGATCTCTATAGACAAGCTTGCGAGGTAGAGTAAATGTTTCTTCTCACTCTCAAAGATAGAAAAGACGATGGTGCTTATGCCGTCCAAGACCAATACGGACATAAAGTTTTATTTCTCTTTGAAGAAGAAGATGATGCTACTCGATATGCCTTGATGCTTGAAGATCAAGAAGAGAAAGAAATGGATGTTGTTGAAGTTGACGATGACCTTGCCATAAAGACTTGTAAACTTTACAACTATAAGTATACTGTGATTACTCCTGACGATATCGTAATTCCTCCTAAAAATGCTAGTATTTCATAAGATTAGATACAAGAATTTCCTTTCATCGGGGAATCAATTTACTGAGATTGACTTTGAAAAAAATCATACCAATCTAATCATCGGCACAAACGGTGCTGGAAAGTCAACGGTATTGGATGCTCTTACCTTTGCTCTTTTCAACAAACCGTTTCGGAAAATCAATAAACCACAACTAGTCAATACTACAAATGAAAAAGATTGTTTAGTTGAAATTGAATTCTCGACGAATAGTAGGGATTATCTTGTCCGTCGTGGAATTAAACCAAATGTCTTTGATATTGAAGTAAATGGTCAACCACTTCATAAGGAAGCAGATGACCGTGCTAATCAGAGAATTCTAGAAGAGAATATTCTCAAGGTAAATTATAAGTCTTTCACTCAGATTGTGATTCTGGGCAGTAGCACCTTTGTACCTTTTATGCAACTTCCAACGGCACATCGTCGGGAAGTGATTGAAGATTTGCTGGATATTCGTATTTTCTCTGTGATGAATAATCTCATCAAGGATAGAATTCGCACACAGAAAGACCAAGTAAAATCTCTTGAGTTGCGTAAAGAGAATTTGAAAGAGAAGATGAAGATGCAGCAAAACTTCATCGAAGAACTTGAGAATCGTGGAAATGCCAATATAAATGCCAATAAAGAAAAGATTGCCAATTTAGACAAAGAAGTTGGTGTTTATATGATTGAGAATTCGAACACTGAAGAAGAAATAATCAAGTATACAAAGGAACAAGAAGAGGTTGTTGGTTCTGGTGATAAGTTAGTAAAGCTTAACAATCTTAAGGGTAAAATCTCTCAAAAAGTATTAACAATTACGAAAGAGCATAAGTTTTTTGCAGAAAATACGGTATGCCCTACTTGTACACAAACTATAGAAGAAGAGTTTCGGTTAAATAGAATTACAGATGCTCAAAATAAAGCAAAGGAACTTAGAAATGGTTATGAAGAACTTGAACAAACAATAAAGTTCGAACAAGAACGAGAGCGTCAATTCATTACTTTATCTAAAGAGATTACTAAATTAACTCATGGCATTTCTCAAAACAATACTCGGATTTCCCTCAACCAGAGACAAATACGAGAACTTGAATCTGAAATTCAAACTATTGCCCAAAACCTTGCAAACAGAAATACTGAACATGAGAAACTAGAAGAATTTAAGGAAAATCTCCAACAAACAATTGAAGACCTTTCAAACAAAAAACAACAAATCGTACATTACGATTTTGCATATTCCTTACTTAAGGATGATGGTGTAAAAACGAAAATCATTAAGAAGTATCTTCCGTTTATAAATCAGCAGGTGAATCGTTATCTTCAAATGATGGATTTTTATATTAATTTCTATCTTGACGAAGAATTTAACGAAAAAATTAAATCTCCAATTCATGAAAATTTTTCATATTCATCTTTTTCCGAAGGTGAAAAAATGAGGGTGGATTTATCTCTTCTCTTTACTTGGAGAGAAGTTGCTAAATTAAAAAATTCTGTAAATACTAATCTGCTGATTATGGATGAGGTATTTGATTCGTCTCTTGATGGTTTTGGTACTGAAGAGTTTCTTAAGATTATTCGTTATGTGATTAAAGATGCTAACATCTTTGTGATCTCTCATAGGACGGGTCTTGAGGACAAATTTGAAAGTGTCATAAGGTTCCATAAAAGAAATGGATTCTCATATAAAATAGAATCATAAACAAACAGAACAATGCAAGTTCCCAATCGCTATCACCACTCTAAGAAAGAGCAGAAGCGGAAATTGAAACCGCAAGCACTCCGACAAGCAAAGGCACGCCGTCAAACATTTAAGAAAAAGCACTCCAAACGGAGTGTTTTTTTTATAAATATCTAAAAAGTCTTGTAAAAATGAGAAATCAAGAAATCATTGGATTAGTGGAAGCATATTCTTCGATTTATGCCAATCTTTCCGAATCACATTTCAAAGTTGGTGATGAAGTTGTTTGTAAAAAAAGTGGAATGGAAGGTGAGGTTGTAAAAGTTGATCCTGAAGAGAAAGGTAAGTATTATACCGTGAAACGTGAAGATGGTAAGATGGTAAAGTATGCTCCCGATGAGTTGAAACTTGATAAGGAAGAAGACGAAGAAGAGGGTGCGGATAAAGAGGAAGAAACTAAATTTCATTCCGAGCTAGATAAAATGGTTCATAAGACTTTTGGTAAGAGAAAAGAAGAGAAGGGAATGAAAGAAGAAGTTTCTGAGGATCTTCAACAAAAAGTAGGTAAAGTACTAGACGCTGCTGCTAAGAATCCTGTAGTAAAGGCAATTGGTAAGGTCATTGCTCCTGTTGGTAAGGGTAGAAAAACTCCAACGGCAACAAGTGGGGGATATCGTCCAGAAGAAGTAGAAGTTGATATTTTTGATGTTATTCTAGAGCACCTAGTCGCAGAAGGTTATGCTGACACCAATCAGGCAGCACTTGCTATTATGGCAAATATGAGTGAAGAGTGGAAGCAGAGTATTGTTGAAGCATATGGTTCTTTCGGTGCTAATATGGCTGGCGCAGAACTTCAAAGAAGATAGACTGAAAAAGTCCGTCAGCAAGAAAGAGAAAAAATTGAGCAAGAAAAGAAAGGTGGATCTGGAGCATCTTCTCAGGTAAAAGGTGCCTGAGTCCACTTTCCAAACTGTCCACTAGGGGGGGTCGCAAGACCTCCTTTTTGTATAATACGGTCATTCAAACCAAATCACTATGACCGTTCGCCACGAAATCAAGTCCCAACTTGCTAAACTTCTTGCCACCGAAGACCTTGTGGTGGAGCATAAGAAAGTAGAGACTGCTTACTTCAATGTCCATACTCGTGTGCTGACTCTGCCGATGTGGGAGAAGGCAAGCAGCACCGTCTATGACCTTCTGGTGGGTCACGAGGTCGGTCACGCACTTTACACTCCCGATGGGGATTGGTTAAAGGAGCACAAGATTCCACCGCAGTTTGTGAATGTGGTTGAGGATGCTCGCATTGAGAAACTGATGAAGCGTCGTTATGCTGGTCTCGCCAAGACCTTCTATAATGGTTACAAGGAGTTGTCTGATGAAGACTTTTTCCAACTCGAAGATGAAGATATTACTACCTATAATCTTGCCGATAAGGTCAATCTATATTACAAGATTGGGAACTTTGTAGATGTTCCTTTTAATGATTTTGATGAGATGCCCATCGTTCGTATGATCGGTGAGTGTGAGACTTTCTCTGATGTTCTGATTGCCGCAGAATTTCTCTACAAGTTCTGTAAGAAAAAACAGCAAGAAGAAACCAAGACTCCGATGGATGATTTGGAGTCGCAACAGAGTGGTAGCAATCAACCTGCTTCTGATTTCTCCGATCAACCTGAAGGTGAGAATGAAGGTGAACAGGAGCAACCTAGTGAAACTGAGTCTTATGGTGGCACTGCTGAGCAGGAGAAACAACCCACTTCTATGGGTGGTCAAACCAATGAAGAACCCGAAGTGAAAACTATGGAATCGCTTGAGGAAGCACTCAAGGACTTGGTTGATCACAATGGTATTGAGAATGTTTATTTGGAACTTCCTAAACTTGACCTGAATAAAATTATTGTTCCTAACTCCGAAATCCACGACAAGTGTAAAGAATACTGGGGTTCTTGGATGGAAGAACAGGAATATACCACCGAAGAAATCTTTGGTGAAGTTGATAAGAAGTTCGTGGAATTTAAGCGTTCTGCACAGAAAGAAGTCAACTATCTGGTCAAAGAGTTTGAGTGTCGCAAGGCAGCAGACTCCTATGCCCGTGCCACCACTGCCCGCACTGGTGTATTGGACTGCACCAAACTTCATACCTACAAGTACAATGAAGACCTCTTTAAGAAGGTCACCACTCTTGCTGATGGTAAGAATCACGGTCTGGTGTTTATCCTTGACTGGTCTGGTTCTATGGGCGATGTGATGTCTGATACTGTCAAACAACTCTTTAATCTTGTTTGGTTCTGTAAGAAAGTTGCCATTCCTTTTGAGGTTTATGCTTTCACCAATGACTATCCTCTGGTGAAATATGATGAAGATAACAAGGCATCTATCCGTGAACTTGCTTATACCAAGAAAGATGGTTTGGTTCAGGTTGGCGAGTGGTTCTCTCTGATGAATATTCTTACCAGCAAGACTAATGGTAAGACACTGGAAGAACAGATGAAAAACATTTTCCGTCTTGCCACTGCCTTCCGATATAACTGCTATACCCAATACAACATTCCCCATGGTCTGAGTCTTTCTGGCACCCCTCTGAATGAAACTCTTGTTGCCCTTCATCAAATTCTTCCTCAGTTCCAAAAGGAGAACAAACTCCAGAAAGTTCAGTGCGTCATTTTGACCGATGGTGAGGCGGCAATGCCCAAGTATCACCATGAAGTTCAGCGTCGTTGGGAAGATGAACCTTTTATGGGCACCAATTACATTGGACCCAACTCTTTTCTTCGTGACCGTAAGACTGGTATAACCTACTCTCTTGACTGTGAGTGGTATGAGTTTACTGATATTCTCCTCCACAACCTTCGTGACAAGTTTAAGGATATCAACTTCATTGGCATCCGTGTGCTTGAGTCCCGTGATGCTGGTAGTTTTATTCGCCGTTACTGCGGGTATTATGGACCCGAGTATGAAAAGACTATTGGTATTTGGAGAAAGCAACGGGCATTTACCATTAAGAAGTCTGGGTATCATTCTTACTTCGGTCTTTCTGCTAATGCTCTGGCACAAGATGCTGACTTTGAGGTTGCTGAGGATGCCACTAAGACTCAAATCAAAAGTGCTTTTGCCAAGAGCCTTAAGTCCAAGAAGATGAATAAAAAGATTCTTGGAGAGTTTGTAGAACTTGTTGCCTGATAAATACTCTTACAGAATTCAATCAATTATCCGATGAGTAGATTCACTGACCTATTCCAACCAAATCCAGAATCAGTTGTTAAAGAACCAGTAAAGAATAAGGCATCTTCTAAACCCAATGCTAAAATTATTGAGATTGATAGGTGGAAAACTACAAAAACAAATAAAAAAACCAATAAATAAAAATATAGTAAAATAAGAAAAATGAATTCGCATCAAGTAAACGATTTAAAGATTCTTTATCATGCAGTTTATGATGAAAATCTTAGAGAGCAAGCGGAAGAGTACAATAACACTCTTTTTGATGGGGACATTGTAGAAGTTGCAACAGAATATTTTTACACTTATGGACTCAATGAAGATGGTATTGATATTCTGATTGAAAAGGTTGGTCTTGATAATTTTGTAGAATTTGTTTATGGTCTTTCTGAAGATTTAACAGTTCTTACTGAGGCAAGAGCAGCAAGAAGAAGAAAAGGCGGAGAATCTTATGAAGAGGTAAAAGCAAAAATTGATGCTAAAGAAGCGGCAAAGAAAAAAGCAAAGGAAGAAGCACGAAAAAGATCTGAAACTGAAAATAAGGAACCAGAATCAAAGGGTGCCGATACCGAAGCAAAAAAAGAGCAACCAAAGAAAAAACCAATTCGTGATGCAATTGCAAGACAAGTTCTTGCTGGAATGGAGCGTCATCGTAAAGCAATGGAACTTGTTGGAGAAACTGGTAAAACAGTTGCAAAGGCAGCAGCAGTAACTCATGAAGCAGGTCGTCGTGCAGGTGAGCACGTTAAAAAGCATGGTTTAAAATCTCTTGCAAATGAAGAGTTTGAAGGTGATATGTTTGATTATATCCTTGAGCACCTGGTTGCTGAAGGGTATGCTGACACCAATGAGAACGCTTTGAAGATTATGGCAAATATGAGTGAAGAGTGGAGACAGAGTATTGTTGAGCAACTTTCTCCAGAACAGGAAGGTCGCAGACGTGAATTGAGTAAGATGATTAACAGAGCTGGAACTCCAAAGGGTATGCCTCTTGATAGTCCCCAACTCAAAGATATGCGGGGTGAGTACATTAAACTTCAAAAACTGAAAGGAGTTTGATCCACTTTCCAAACTGTCACATGGGGCACTTACCTGCCCCTTTTTTGTGGGTATAATATGGGAGTTCAAATGAAACACACCTAACTACATCATGCCTCGTAAAATTTCTGTGACCGACGAACAACTCATCTCCGATCTTAAATCTTTATTTGGTACAGAGTTTTCTGCTGGTGATATTCGCGGTTATTGTGCATCTAAGGGCATTTCTTACCCCACCGTAACTAACCGTCTTGAACCTTTTAAGACTGCTCGTGGTCGTTGGAATCTTGAAGTGACTGAAGAACGTGTCGAAGAGATTGAGCGTTCTTATCAGGCACCTGCTGCTCTCCCTGCTGTGGAACAAAACCTTATTCCAGAAAAAGATGATACCTTCGTCAAGTTTGGTAATTTTAACGATATTAAGAAAATTATTCAGTCCAATCTATTTTACCCTACGTTCATTACGGGTCTTTCGGGTAATGGTAAAACGTTCAGTGTGGAGCAAGCGTGTGCTCAACTTAAGCGTGAACTGATTCGTGTAAATATTACTATCGAAACTGATGAAGATGACCTTATCGGTGGTTTCCGCCTTGTTGATGGGAACACTGCATGGCATAACGGTCCCGTCATCGAAGCACTGGAGCGAGGAGCAATCCTTCTCCTTGATGAAATCGATCTTGCTTCCAATAAGATCCTCTGCCTTCAGTCCATTCTAGAAGGTAAGGGAGTCTTCTTGAAAAAGATTGGTAAGTGGGTAAAACCTACCGCTGGTTTCAATGTGATTGCTACTGCCAACACCAAGGGTAAGGGTAGTGACGATGGGCGCTTCATCGGCACTAATGTGCTCAATGAGGCATTCCTGGAGCGTTTTCCTGTGACCTTTGAGCAGTCCTATCCTGCTCCTGCCACCGAACAGAAGATCCTGGAAGGGGTTGCTCTGGATCTTGGGGTGGAAGATCGTGACTTCTGTAAGCGCCTGGTGGACTGGGGCGATATTATCCGCAAGACCTTCTATGATGGTGGTATTGAGGAAATCATCAGCACCCGTCGTCTTGTTCACATCATCCGTGCCTACAGCATCTTCCAAGACAAGGCAAAGGCAATTCAAGTTTGCGTGAATCGATTTGATGACGAAACCAAGCAAGCATTTCTGGAACTTTATGATAAGGTAGATGCTGATTTCCAAATGCCGTCGCAACCTGAACTGACTGTAGAATACGTTGACTATCCCACTCAAATTTGATATAATTGGGGGAGGTATATTCCCCCCTTTATTATTATGGACGAGCACTCCTACGGGACTGAATATTTGTTTTCAGTCAACACAAACGATATGATTGAAATTGAAAAACGACCTGTAACTATGAACGAATCTACTAATCATCTTTGGAAATATAATGAAGATAAAATCCTGAAAGACGTTCAGGACTATGTGATAAGCACTTATCACGGTCACTACTGTGGGGATGAAGATGGTTACAATGACATTCAAACTATTGACCTGATGGCAGCGAAGAAACTTGCCGCTGGCTTCTGTCAAGCAAATATCCTGAAATATGGAAGTCGTTATGGTGACAAAGATGGGCGTAACAAGCGTGACCTGATGAAAGTGATTCATTATGCTATGCTTCTGCTCCACTTTGACGGTCACTATTCCCGTAAAGATAATGGTCTGACTGAATTCCGCTGATTATGAAAATCCAAAACAAAACTATGAAACTCTCTGACAACACCCTGACTATTCTCAAGAACTTTGCTGGAATCAACAACTCTATTCTTGTAAAGCGGGGTAATAAACTTCGCACGATTTCTGTCGCTAAAAATATTTTGGCCGAGGCAGATATCACTGAAGAGTTTCCTCGTGACTTTGCCATTTACGATCTCAATCAATTTCTGAATGGTCTGAGTCTTCACAATGACCCCGACCTTGATTTCAAAGAAGATTCTTATCTGAGTATCAAAGAAGGTAAGCGTCGTGTGAAGTATTTCTTTGCCGATCCTAACGTCATTATCTCTCCTCCAGATAAAGGTATTCAACTTCCTTCTAAGGATGTTTGTTTCCAACTAGACAGCACTTCTCTAGAGAAACTGGTGAAGGCAGCAGCAGTGTATCAACTCCCCGATCTTTCTGCTATTGGTGAGGCAGGTGTTGTGAAACTGGTGGTTCGTGACAAGAAGAATGATACTTCTAACGAATATGCCATTGTGGTTGGGGAGACCGACCAGGAGTTTACCTTCAACTTCAAGGTAGAAAACATCAAGATTATTCCTGGTGCCTATGATGTTGTAGTGTCTTCTAAACTTCTGTCGCAGTTCACTAATACCAAATACAATCTAATTTATTATATCGCTCTGGAACCTGATTCCACTTTTGGTTGATGGAATTTCTTCTTTATTTTTCTACCCAAGGAATGGAGATCTATAATATGATTTCCAAAAAAATTCGGGTAGTTGAAAATACACCAATATGTCAAAAATATGATATATTTGGTTGGTATGATAATCGATCAAAAACTATAGTATTTTGTACTGATAAGATTCTTTCAAAACCAAATCCACATTACAATTTTAATATGGTTTTATTTCACGAATCTGTTCATGTTGCTCAGGCATGTAAACAAAATATGAGAGAAATTAAAGCATTTGGAATTTCTCCATTTGCGATGAGTCTTTCTGAAAATTTGGAAAAAGATTTAAAAGTTTCAGTAAAAAACTTTGGTTCCACTATTGCCAATATAGAAAGAGAAGCATTTTGGATGGAAACTAATCCAGATAAAGTAAAGTACGTACTTCAAAAGTATTGTTTCTGAGGAACTAACTTTGAATATCTTTGTCACTTCCCCTTGGCCCGCAGAGAGTGCCATTTGTCTCCCCGACAAACACATTGTCAAAATGCCTCTAGAGTGCTGTCAGATGCTCTCTATCGTGGCATCAGAGAAGTGGGGGTACGGATATGGCACTCTCCCTAAGGCAGATGGAACCTCCTACAAGACCGAGAAAGGAGCATTCCGCAATCATCCCTGTACCAAGTGGGCAATGGAGAGTATCCATAATGCCTATTGGTTAATCAAATGGGGATTGAATTTGTCAGATGAATACTGCCTGCGGTATAATAAAACTCACTCCTGTTACAAAACACTTGTGAATGCATATTATTTGTTTCCAAAAGGTAAGATTACAGAAGTGACTCCATTTGCTAGGGCAATGCCTGAAGAATGGAAATTTGATGAAAGCATTGATACATTCACTGCTTATAAAAGGTATATCGCATCCAAACCTTGGGTTGCATCTAATTATCTTCGTATGCCGCAACGAAAACCTGATTGGGTATGATGCACAATAAAGGCGACATTTTCCTTGACAAGGATACACATAAGTTGTATATTTTTGATGGGAATGAATGGTGGGAGATTATCCCCACCTGTGAATTGAAAAAACCAGAATGGGTCTAAATTATGAACAGTGATTTTTTGTGGGTAGCAAAGTATGCCCCAAAGACAATTGAAGATTGTATTCTTCCTGAAAGCACAAAACAGACTTTCCAGGAGTTTCTAAATAGGGGTGAAATTCCCAATATGCTTCTTGCTGGTCCTCCTGGTATTGGAAAGACCACAGTTGCTAAGGCACTTTGTAACGAACTTGGAGTAGATGTATATGTCATCAATGGATCCGACGAGGGTAGATTCCTCGATACTGTCCGAAACAATGCGAAAAACTTCGCTTCGACCGTATCGCTTTCGTCAGATGCTAAACATAAAGTCATCATCATTGACGAAGCAGATAACACAGGAAACGACGTTCAACTCCTCCTACGGGCGTTTATTGAGGAATTTGCTGGAAATTGCCGATTCATCTTCACCTGTAACTACAAAAACAAAATCATCGAACCTCTCCACTCCCGATGTGCCGTTGTCGAGTTTGGAATCAAAGGAAAAGACAAAACAAAACTGGCAGGAAATTTCTTTCGACGACTTCAACAAATCCTTGTCAAGGAGAATGTGGAGTGCGATGAGAAAGTCCTTGCGGAATTGGTATCTAAGCATTTTCCCGATTTCAGGCGAGTTTTGAATGAATGCCAACGATATTCTGTTGGTGGGAGAATCGACTCTGGTATTCTTGCTGCTTTTTCTGATGTTGCTGTAAATGACCTTATCCAAAACCTTAAGGAAAAGAACTTTTCCGAAGTCCGTAAGTGGGTGGTATCTAATCTTGATAATGATGTCACTGTACTTTTGCGTCGTATTTACGATGCTCTTTATAATGCCCTTGAAAACAGTAGCATTCCTGCTGCTGTGCTTGTGCTTGCTAAGTATCAGTATCAATCAGCATTCGTAGCAGACCAAGAAATCAATATGCTTGCCTGCCTAACTGAAATTATGTGTGAGTGCGAATTTCAATGAATCCATATAAAATAGATCATAAGTCTTTGAAGGAGACACCAGTAAAAACAACTCCCGAGAATGTGAAAGAGGCAAATGAAGGTCTCTTTCGTGCTAAAATGACTCTTCCTGCTGCTGCAAAGCATTGTGGTATGACGCAGAAAGAAATGAAACTCACATTTTTTGAGTATTTGAAGTATCACAAACCTGATTATGAATTCTAATTTTTCCAAACTTCAAAAGAAACAAAAGTATCGTATTGAAACTTACTGTAAAATTGCTTTTAATGGTTTAAAGGCAAATGTTAACGAATGGTTTCAAAACAGAAATTGTAAGGATACTGTCCGTGCAATTACACATTCATTCTATAATACGGTGCATTCACTTTCAGTTCCTTCTGGATTGATTAGTGTTGAAGCAGTAAATAAAAAAAGAAAAGAACCAGAATGGGCACTTTGTAAGGATCATTGCTATTCTCCTCAGTTTATTGGTAGAATGATAATGGATAATTCTGATAAGTACTTAAATGATTATGATCTTTATAGAAAATTGTTTATTACTGCATGTACTACAATAATTGTTACTCCTGAAGAAAATAGAAGTCTTTCTTTTTTAACTTCTAATAGGAATAATGATTTTAAAATTTATGCTCATACCGATAAAAAATATCAGCATTTAAATATTGAGTTATTAGAAAAATCGGAAGGTTTAAGGTGGTATATGAAAGATATGAAACCTGCTAGTAACTATATTGAAACGCCAAAAGAACTTATTGAATATGAAACTCAATTTTTACTAGTATGAATTTATTATCAGAAAATGATGCGATTTGGGCGGCAGATCAATTTATCAAATACTATTCAAAATTTAATCGTATTGACGATTATCTAAGGTATGTTAAGCAAAGTAGAATTTCTAATTCTTTGGGTAAGTTATTTGGACCGGAAGATGAAATATTCTCTGACTTTAGTATTAATCCAAATGATATGTCATTTACAATTCATGAGGTTGACACTAGATCTAAACCAAAATCAAAGTACAATCAAGACTTATATTCTGAGATTCTAAATATAACCGCTTCAAATCCAATTGAAGAGGCAATTCCTGGCAGAACAATTAAATGGATTGTTACGGAAGACACTACAAATAAAATTATTGGTGTAGTTAGATTTGGATCCCCAACTATTAATTCAAAACCTAGAAATGAGTATTTTGGTGAAGTTTTACCTTTATCAAAAATTAATCAAGAGTTTGTAATGGGATTTAACATTGTTCCAGTACAACCATTCGGGTATAATTATCTTGGTGGAAAACTTCTTGCTCTTTTAGCATCTTCTAATGAACTTAAACGACAATTTGATTCAAAGTATGGAACTGATTTACGATACTTTGAAACAACTTCATTATACGGTACAACAAAAGGAGTATCCATGTATGATGGTCTTAAACCTTATCTTCGACACATAGGAGACACTGAAAGTAATTTTTTACCTTTATTTCACGATGATTATTTTCGTGAAATGTTTTGGTGGTTTAACAATAATGCTAATGGTGGAGAAAGATTAATCTCTGCAGATAAATCTTCTAAAAAATTAAAAATTCAAACTAAGATGATTTCGATCATTATAAAGTCACTCAAAAACTCTTCAAAACTGCACGAGTTCAAGCAGTGTATTGAACACGCAAAATCTCTGACTGAAAAAAAGAGATATTATATCTCCAAGTTTGGTTATGAACCAGAAGAAATTATTGAATGGTGGAAGATCAAGGCAACACGTAGATACAATAAGTTACTTCAAGACAACAAACTTAGAAGTGAACTAGAGTTATGGAAACCGGGAATTGATTTGGAGATTATTAGATAGTATGGAACTAAAAGACTGGTTGAATAGTGTTAATCAGACAAAACAGAATTTAATTGATGAAGATCCCTCACTGGAAAAGGAATATCCTCCTTATATTATAAATCGATGTTTATCGGGACATATTGATTCGATTATGTATTCTAATGAAATGAATCGATATCATTTTCTTGCTAAAAAAATGCAATATGATTTTTTGCTAAATAGTCTGAGGAAAAAGAAGAGATTTTCTCCCTGGATCCGACAAGATAAAATCAAAGATCTTGATTATGTCAAACAATACTATGGTTATAGTAATGAAAAGGCAAAACAGGCTTTGAAGATTCTTACCAAAGAACAACTTACTTTTATTAAATCGAAATTTGAAACTGGAGGAACAAAATGAGTGTCGTTCAAGAACCTGAAGTTAAATGGTCAACAGATCAAATGGTTGAAGTAACCCTCAATCAACCAGATGATTTTTTGAAGGTGCGTGAAACTTTGACTCGTATCGGAGTTGCCTCAAGAAAGGAAAAGAAAATCTATCAATCGTGTCATATTCTTCACAAACAAGGTCGTTATTTTGTTGTGCATTTTAAGGAATTATTTGCACTCGACGGTAAGCACGCAAACCTGACCGTGAATGATGTGCAGCGTCGCAATCGTATCGCCCAACTTCTTGCTGATTGGGGTCTGATTGAGATTGTTGATGTCACTAAGATTCAGGATATTGCTCCCCTGAATCAAATCAAGGTCCTTGCTTATAAGGATAAAGGAGATTGGATTCTAGAAACCAAGTACAATATTGGTTCTAAGAAGAAAAAGGTTGAGGAAACCGAGTAGGAATAAATAAAGGAAGGCATACAACCTTCTTTTTTTAATGACCTTATACAATCGGTTGATAAAAAAAACATTAAGAGAAAATGTAATTCCTTTCAACGGTGATAGGAGTAAATTGTCTTGGAGAAAAAAAATATTAAGAGAGTTTGGTGAGTGGGCACCTATTGAAGGTTCTGGAACAACTAATAGTACCTCCCAGACTTTTGGTTACTATGTTGACGGAGATCTACAAACTAATTTTGAAACTGGAGAACCAATAACTTCTACAGTATCTGGTTTGGGCGGAATAGAATCTGTTCCAACCACTACTACAATTGATTATGGGTTTGGAGATGTATCTACGGTTGATGCTCCAACTTATAACCAGTTGGCTATGCAGGGATATGCAAAACCACTTGGATTTAATGTTAATAGAAGAACTGATTTCCAAGATGTAAATCCATATCTTGATGCATCACAGGAGTTTGCACAAAGAGTTGGTGCAGACTATATGATGAACGCAAGAGTTCAACAGACTATAAGGCAGGAAGTAGAAACAGATCTTACAAAAATTGCAGCAAAGTTTGATTCTTCTCTCATAGAAAATATGGGACAGAATATTAAACTAGCAGTAGAAGCAATAATGAACGGTCAGCAACCTCCATTAGTTGTTCCGCCAGATCCACCGTTTACGGGGATGTCTTACGAACAGATGGTTGATGAACAAAATAAAGTAAACGATAAGTATAATGATCTTTTAGCACCACTGTACAAGGAACTGAATAGTTATGCTGGACAACTAGCACCAGTAGGTTTAGTTGCTAAAATCAATGCTTTGGTGGAAAAGCAGGGTCAAGAAACAAATGCATTATATGAAAAGAATTTGAAAGATAATCAGGAGTATGGAGACCTTTTAGCAAAACGTGCTGATGAATGGGGTAAGTTTGTAAACGCAATAGAAGATTATAGGAAAGGATTTAATTTCAAATCTCCTTCACAAGAGGTTGCACAGGTTGCTGGTCCTGTTGATTCAATATTAGATAAAGTTGCTGATACGATGGATAGAAAGTCGGCTAAGAGAGTTTTTGATTATTATAATGATGTATTTTTAAAAAATCTATCATCAAATCCACGTGGATCTAGTCCATCAAATCCACTTGATATAACAAAAATGATGGACAAGAGAGAGATGTCTGTTTTGCAGACTATGGTTGATGGAGCTATGTCTGATATTGATATGGTGGGAGATTTATCCAGAGAGACTGCAATGAATATGAACTATATGAATGTAAATGATGCTCTTGGTAATACTAGAAATATTATTGGACAATTGGATAATTCTAAAGGGGATGGTTTTTATGTTCAACCAGATGGAAGTGTTATTTTGAAAAAATCTTATGATTTTGATATGGAAGCGGGTGATAATGACTTTGCATCTCCTGGTGTTGGTGGAATAGGTGCTGCAGTATATGCATCTTTTAAAGGAACTAGGGGACATCTTTCCAAAAAACCTGTAGGAGCGTCTTTATCAAGAAAAACTGCTATGGGAGGTGAAACTCCTACTATGCACTTGCATATAGTATTCAAACCGACTAAAAAGAGAAAGAAAAAGCAAAACGAATCAACTGTCTGGGACAGGACCAAAAAACGTCTTAATGAGTGTAAATAACCGAATAAAAAAGAGCGGGTTATAACACCCGCTTTTTTATGTCTTGTGATAATATATACTATGGATGCCTTCGGGGTCCACACAACACAAACTCGCTTTTAAAGGAGCTACAATAATGACTAACCTCACAAGGTATACTACTGCGGATCTTCCTGCCCTGCTAGACCGTATAAATAGAAACAGTATTGGTCTCGACGAATACTTCGATCGTGTGTTTAAACTCCACGAAACCACATCGAATTATCCACCATACAATCTGGTTCAAGTCAGCAACGTAGAGTCAAGACTTGAAATCGCACTAGCAGGATTTAAAAAGGCAGAAGTCAATGTTTACACTCAAGACGGAAAACTTTTTGTCGAAGGACAAAAAGAAGATAAAGAATCTGGAACAGAGTACCTCCACAGAGGAATGGCTCAGAGATCTTTCACCAGAGCTTGGACCCTATCAGATGAAACGGAAGTTAGATCAGTTGTATTTGAGGATGGGCTTCTAGTTATTGAACTTGGTAAGATCGTTCCAGAGCATCATCAGCGCAAAGATTGGTTTTGATCCCATAACATTTTCTCTGTGATCAGTAGCGGTGGTTACAGACTTTTGTATTACTATGATACATAATGACTATATAATTTAGACCTATGGAGGGACGATGAACTTTACAACCGCCGCCTTAACACTGGGAACAGCAATGACTCTTTTCTTTGGGGGAACGCTCGCCGCCGTTCTACCCTGATACATCCTGAATAAATAAAACTGAATATCGTCGGCGCAGGCGGGGAGGTAACTGGCACAATCCAGTTGACACCTCCCCTTTTTTTGACTATAATGAGATGAGGTAGAAAATACAAATGT
>Ga0213866_10000112_pt1 | contig 66258 bp, 77 predicted proteins | sample PICome_11_FD_160079 | JGI IMG/M metagenome (GOLD analysis project Ga0213866, IMG submission 160079) | Coastal seawater microbial communities near Pivers Island, North Carolina, United States - PICO284 | ecosystem: Environmental > Aquatic > Marine > Coastal | place: USA: North Carolina...
TCGAAGCTATAGCTATATACTTAGCAAGCATCGGCATTGGTTGCCTTTGCTTTATATTTTTAATGATTTATTTAGTTTACACAGACTCACACAAATAATAAGAAAACAAATGATTACTTTAATTTTAGGAACTGGTTTAGCAATGTCTGCTTTTACAGGAGCTTGTGCTATTGTTTTTGTAATCTATAAGATGATTACAGAATTACACCATGAATATTGGTGTCATACTGACTGTATAGACCCTGAACTAAGCCATGGCAACGCTGAGCCGCACATTTAATAGGATAATATGTTTACAAACCCTGAATTTATGTTAGCTTTAGGCTTTGCTATTGGTATTATAGCAGGATTGAATATTGCACGTTTTTGTTGGCCAGATGAAGGTGTATGGAGAGGCAAGTTTGCCGAAAAAGAAAAAGAATTATGGAATAAAGAACGTGAGCTTGAAAAACGTGAGCAACAACTTGAAAACAAATAAATACTCAAAAGAGGAGAAAAAATGAGTATTCAAAGACCAGATAAAGTACCTGCAGGACCTACAGTGGGTAGAACATATTTTAATACATCAATTGGAGAATGCAGTATCCAGCTATATCCTAATTTTAAACACTTTGCAATCCGTGCAGTGTTAATCAGGGCTAATAGATGGTATGGGTCATTATTTGAGATGCACATAGGTTCGAGAGGAAATGGCTTTGAGTTTGATTACTTTGATTTTATGTTCTTAAGATATTTCCTTAAACAATTAAATCCTAGTGTGTTTAAAAAATTATTAACTCCGCTCGCAATGCCTTGGAATTTACTTGACAAAGGCATCAAAAATGTAGTACAATTAGATATGTGGAAAGAAATTAACAAGGCTGTTCCTACAGCACAGTCAATTAAAAATAATCTTAAGCTGCAACAGAGAGATGACCTTAGAACAAGATCTAATTGAAATTAAAGAACTGCTTGATACAATAAACCATAAAGAAAAAAATGAAGAAATACCTTTTAATGCTAGTGCTAGCATCTGGCCTAGCCGTCTGCACAGCTCCTCCAAGTCCGGCACAGGATTGGTCATTCATGAGAGGATGGAACGACGAGAAACGTGATACATTCACTGATTCTTGTGTAGATGCGCTAAGTAAGGATCCTGGCATCGTAGCAAAATTCCCTATTGAAAAAATAGGCGAAGCGTGTAAGTGTGTAACTGCATATTATGAAGCTACTTACGATTATGATACTTTTAGATTTATGATGGATTCAGAAAACTTTAATTCTACAGAGTCGTATAAACAGGAAATGTTTCACATTTCATATCAATGCGCCCAATGGGTTTTAGGAGCAGGACAAGGAACATGATTGAAGGAAAAACTAAAAAAATTACAAAACTAGACCCTGCTATAGCAGGAAAGATGTGGAGTGCAAAAGTACCTCCATATCCGCATTTAGTTAACATCGAAACTAAAGATAGACTTACAGCAAATGATGCTGCTATTGATGCCACTGCAACTGTAGCGGCATATAAAACAAATCAAACCTGTGACGTATTCCGTTACTTAATGGATAAGGAAATTCCTACAGCATTTATCTCACAGCAAGACAGTTTTAATTTTATTGCTCGTGAATGCGAAATGTTTCCGTATGAATGTGTAGCAAGACGCAGAGCATGGGGTAGTTTCCTAAAACGTAAACTGCAAATCCAACCAGGACATGTATTTGGTAGAGCAACAGGCGGCAGGTATCAGGATCCACTAATTGAGTTTTTCTATAAACTTGCTGTAGCACCTAATGGTGAGATAATCACTGAAGATGAAGCTAGAGCTAGATATCTGCGAGACGGCAAGTGGACAGAAACTGTTCATACAGACCCTCTTGCTGTTTGGGAATGGAGTGATTGGCGAAAAGCATGTGACGATGAAAATAGCTTTGAAGAATTTAAGCTAAAGCTTTATCCACCTAAGCAGCCAGGACCTAATGCTAATACAGTTTTAGCAACAGTACCAAGTGTTATTACACCTGCTGAGTACAAGAAAATTTTCAGTTTAACTGCTAAGACGTTCATGGCACTAGAAGAAGCATGGAAACATTTTGACGTTGAACTGATTGACATGAAGATAGAGTTTGGACGTGATTTGAATACTGGTGAAATTTTAGTTGCTGACGTAATTGATAACGACAGTTGGCGTATTTGGCCAGGAGGCGATCACGAGAAACAGTTAGACAAGCAAAGTTTCAGAGATGGTGAACCGTTAGATGAAGTTACTGAAAAGTATCGCATCGTAACTGATTATACTAAGCAATTTAATCACATAAACAAATGACACAACTTACATCAACAGAATGGCGTCTTTTTCCTACTGTTACACGAACTGTTCTAAAGTCCGGTAAAGTTATCTTTAGGCCACGCAATGAGCAGGCTAGGAACATGCTTTATAAGATTGATACAATCCGTGCTGGGTTTAGAGAAAATGAAGTTAAGAACAAGAAAATGATTATCGTTGATGTAAACGACAATGTTATCAGCTATAGTCGCAAAGCAGAACAGTTCCATAAAGCACAATGACTGTCTATATCGCAGCACCGTTTGGTAATTATATTAAAACTAAGAACACTAGGAGTGTTGTTGGTAGTTTTACCCTAGAGCGTAGAACAGGTTTACTACGCCAAATTGCTACTACGCTGAGGTATCGCGACGGTGCTTGGTATAATGCACTAGGACTTAGGAACCCTGGAATTGAATTTGGTTTAAAACATTATTATCGCAGCAAGAATGATATATTGTCGCTTGCTGCAATAAACGAAGGCGATTGGGAAAGACTAAGTGAAATTGTACCAGATAACATAGATTTAGAAATTAATTTAAGCTGTCCAAACATTGAACACTTTGACAACTATTCACAAGGTATTGACAATTTCCTTACAGGAAAACGTAAGGTCATTGTCAAACTCTCACCTCACGCTGAAGATGCGCTGATAGAAAATTTAATACAGAGAGGATTTAGCACTTTCCATGTTTGTAATACGCTACCTACAGAACATGGCGGAATGAGTGGTGAAAAGCTCGTGCCTTATGTTGTAAGGCTTTGTACAGTAATTAAATTTTATTCCAGTGAAGCAGAAATAATTGCTGGCGGAGGAATTTCTCAAATTGAACACATACGTTATTACGAAAATTTTGGAGCAACCAGTTTCTCAGTAGGAACTCTTTGTTTCAATCCTGTACGATTTTATAAATTTTTAAAGGAAATAGATGGATTATACTAGCTCGGGTGTAAATGTTGCACTAGCAGACAAACTTTTAGATAATTTAAAGTCACATTCAGATCAGATAGGAAAATATGCAGCAGAATTTACACTGCCGATTGGAACGTCTACTAGGCTTGTAAGCAGTTGTGACGGTGTTGGAACTAAAGTCCTGCTAGCACTTGAGGCTAAGAAACGTTTTGGTAGATCACTTTCAAGCATAGGAGAAGATTGTGTTGCTATGGTCATTAATGATTTGCTATGTGAAAATGCAAATCCTCTTTTCTTTATGGATTATTTTGCGACAAGTTCACTTAACGAATCCGACTACAATGAGGTCTTGGCTGGAATTATAGCGGCATGCGGTAGCATAGGAGTAAAATTGATTGGGGGAGAAACTGCTGAATTACCAGGCATGTTCCAAGAAGGCGCACTAGATGTATGTGGATTTGGTGTAGGTACGAAAGATTTTTTAGATTGGTATCCTGTAAAAGAAGGCGATGTTGTGATTGGTATTCACAGCACAGGAGTGCATAGTAACGGATTTAGCCTAGTAAGGAAAATATTAGAGCACAATCCTGTAGACGATGAATTTATGTCTAAACTACTCGTTCCTACTCCATTATACAAAAAAGAACTTGACATTTTGAGATCAAATTATTATTTTATTAAAGCAGCAGCCCATATTACAGGAGGGGGTTGGAGTAATATCGATAGGGTGCTGGACGCTAAATACGATATAGCGTGGGAAGTTACTGAGACAATTTTACACCAGCATGAAATATTCAGTTGGTTACAAACAAAAGGTAATCTTACAGATGAACAGATGCGAGATACTTTTAACTGTGGAATTGGAATGGTAGTAATACTTGAGAACAGGAATGTGGATAAACTTCCATTGTATAACTATACAAGATTGGGAACTGTAAAAACAAAATGAGCACACTACCTGCAGCTCAAGATTTTACAGAGCTTGCACTTACAGCAGTAGATGTACAAAAAAACACTTCACTTGGTGCAATGCAGCATCATGTTTCAGAACAAAAACAAAGGCTATTAGAACAGGCAAGACTACTCCAAGAACAATTACAAGAAATAGAACAACGAGAAATTTTAGCAGAAAAAATTTATAAGGCAAATTACAATTTCACTCCTGTGCTACTTAAACCTTACAGTTTATATGAACAAGATAACGTTACTACATTGAGTATGATTGCTCCACACGAATGGACAAATACAATTCCTTATGGTAAATTTGTCGGTTATGTTAGACAGCTAGGAGACGGAACATGGGAACCAACTGAGGAAGAACAATGTGGAGTTATCTAATGGATATGTATTACTGGCAAATTAAACATAATGATAAAGTTGTTGGGGAAACACAACCTTTTACTATACATCAAATGGATGATACCTGGGTAAAAGAGGAGAGGGATTATATTATGGATAAAAACACAGAAAATGACCACAAGCCAACAATGGAATTGAAAAGGCTTTAATGTGGCAAATACGTGAACTAAATGGGTTTGGAGAAACAATAGGAATAATTGATTTCGCCCACTTAAATAAAGTAAGTGGATTAGAAACCTATTGGAATACAAAAATAGAGAGGAAGGATTCCCGCTTGATTATTTTTGATTACAGTGAAGCAAAACGTGTTTATGAAATTTTAAATGAAAAACACGAGTGGAGGATTTTCGAATTAGTTAATCTACTTTACTAGGAGATAAAATGAAGAGGACACAAGCAAACAATGAGATTTACAAACAGGCAAAATGGTTGCGAGGAAAAGTGCCTTTAGACAGCAATGTGTATATACATTGGAAGGACGACAATCCTACCGTACTAGCCGATAAACAGAGTGGATATGATCTAATAACAACTGTAAAACTAACTAGCATCTTGAGGAGACAGGTTTGGCTAACAGCGTAGTATTTGAAGACGATAGAGAAAAGGATCTATACCAAAAAATTGAGCAGGCACGGAATAGATACGACTGGGCAGCATATTATAAATTAATGGAAGAAATTTGCAAATATAACCTAGAAAAAAGAGGTTACAATATGATAGATATAGTGGTTGATTGATAAGAAATTTTTTGCTATAATATATTTTTGTCAACACTATATCCGAGGTATTATATGCGGCGCAAATTACGACTTAAAGAAAACAAGTTGACCAAACTGCAGCACGAGCATAACAAGTATAACAAGGAGATGAGACAGATAGGTTGCCACAAGCAACAGAAGACATTCGACGAATATATTGCTTGGAAATATGGAAGATATCAGCCTAAGCTTTCTGGTATTACTCCGAAAGAGGAACCTGTGTATCGTAGACCTGAGCAGTATGTACCTAGTCGTAACAGTGGTGTTTTTAATCAGTGCAGCAAGGCCAATGACCGCACATATACCGGCGAGCTTATTACAGGACTTGCTACTATGCACAAGAGCAATGTTGTGCCAATCTTCAACAAAGATCAAGCACACGATCTAGCAACAATGAGGAGAGGGTAATGAGACGTTTCCAGATTGCAGGAGCGACTGATAGTGGTTTTGAATTTGATGCAGTTTACACTGAAAAGGATATTCTGCATAGTGATTGGGCAAAACGATGGTTAGTGTTAATGACTGAAACAGAAAGGTTTAGAGAAATTAGCGATGCAAACTGTTTGAAAGAATGGTGCATTTTCCATTGGGCGCAGGAGTTATTAGACAATGGTGAGTTAGTTACTCCAGATTTTATTAAAGATGAATATAACAGGTACTAATGATTATCTACGTAGACATTGACGGAACAATATGCAATGAGCATCCTGACGAAAAAGGTAATAAAGATTACACAAAAGCAGAACCTTATAAAGACAGGATAAGTTATTTAAACGAATTGTATGAAAAAGGACATACTATTACATACTGGACTGCTCGTGGTATTAAAAGCGGAAAAGATTGGTATGACTTTACGAAAAAACAGATTGAGGATTGGGGTTGTAAATACCACGATCTACAAGTAGGTAACAAGCCTCATTTTGACGTTTATATTTGTGATAAAAGTTTTAACAGTGAAGCTTGGTTTCATCATCAAAAATTACATACCGATATGCTTAAATGAGTCTTGAGGATATTCCGGAAGAAATACTTGCCGAGCTTAGATATCAAGAAGAAACTAAGTTTAGGTATGCTTTATATAAGCGTCCAGAATTTCCTTTTTTACAATCTACAGGAATGAAAAATATCTTTCATAGTTGTATGGTAAAAGATTATGGTTTTATTGGGTGTTTACATTTAGAGTATATTATAAATAATGACACAGGACCTTATTGGAAATCTAGTTGGAAAACAGAAATTGATCAAGTAATTGCAATTGCAGAAGATATCCAAAATAAAAAAATTATAAACGAAGACCGTATTATAGATTATCATCTACACTATATGGACATGGTATACGGTAGGAAACAAATTGGAATAGTGATGTTAAGTTAATATGCATATTATGTTAACAGGCCATAGAGGCTATATTGGATCCGAATTACTTAAAAGGTTGCGGACAAATAACAGCATTGTAGGTTTTGATCTTGTTGACGGTCAAGATTTAGCCTCTATACAATTGAAAGAAAAATTTGATTTAATTATACATCTAGCCGGTAGGAGCGGAGTCCGAGACAGCTTGTACAATCCTAATGACTATTGGTACAATAATTTAGAAGTTTTTAAAAGGTTATTAGATATCTATGGTAACAACACAAGAATACTGTATGCAAGTTCAAGCTCTGCTGCAGAGCCAGAATTAAATCCATATGCTGCTAGTAAATTTTTAATGGAAATTGCTGCAGCAAAGTACATAAACACATTGGGTATGAGATTTCATACTGTTTATTCAGCCAATCCTCGCAAAGGTATGTTTATGCAAAAACTTATTGACAATGAGTTAGAGTATACCACAAACCATTATAGAGATTTCATACACTTAGAAGACGTATGTGATGCGATAGAATTGTTAATACAATCAAATTTTACTGATGTAATTGATATAGGCACCGGTAATCCTGTTTTAATTTCTGAAATTGCTCCGACTTATCCAGTAAAAGTTGCTACGTATGGCGAACGACAAGAAACAAAGGCCAATACATCAAAAATGGAATCTATAGGATTTAAACCTAAATATGAGATAAAAAAATTCCTCAAAATTCTCTCTTGACATTTTTTCCTATCCTGCTATAATAAGTATTAGTTGAAACACACAACCCCAAGGAGATAACTATGGCTATTGCAAAAAAGAAGCGAAATGTAAGAAATGCTGGTATCGCAGCAAAATCTGCTGTAAGAAATAAAAATTTAGAGCCCATTTGGACAGGCTGGGAGCAGATGACAGGAGAACAATTTTTCAAGCACAAGCAATCTAGCATCCGTTACTATTACACAACTTTTAAATTAGCCGATCTCCTTGCTAATGTGTACGGTTGGATGAAAGAAAACGATTACAGCAGAGAAGATATCCGTGCTGCAAAGGCTGCTAGCTCAGGTATTATCACTGCTACTGCTGCAATCCACGCTCGTATGCTCGCAAATGGTATGCCAGATTTTAATCAAGAGGAGCAGAATTATTATGAGGAAATGCCCGGACTAGGAGATACAGTTGCTCCGGTTACAGATTATATCAAAGACCGTGTAAAAATGGCAATCCAAAATGGCAAAATAAATCTTGCTTTGAAAAAAGAAGAGGAGCCCGAAGAAGAAATGCCTGCTGCAAAGCCTTTTGTTCCTACAATACAAGAACGCATTGCAGAACAAGCTGGTTCAATGAGTGAGGATATTGACGAGTGGTTAGAAAGCTTTATGGACAATAAGAAAACTTTTGATCCAAACGGATTTGATTTTAAGCGCCATTTCACTGCAAAAGGTGTAACACAAGCCCATGCTCGCAAGCTACGCAGGTTTTATGACGAACAATTAAATGATTTCCGTGAGCTAGAGCAAATGCCTACTGCAGGTAAATTAAAAAAGATGACCGAAGAAGAAATCGACCAGTGGGAACAACTTAAAGAAGCTTATAGTCATTTTTCTAAGAATGATATTAAAAAGTACACAAGTGCAATTGTAGGTGTAATTGAGGCACTAGATTTTGTAATCGAAGCTAGTAAAGCGCAACGCAAACCTCGCAAAGCAAAGCCTAAGAGTGCTACAAAATTAGTAGAAAAATTAAAGTATTGTGTAACAGACGACAAGTATCAAACTGCCAGTATTGCTCCAGAACTTATAATTGGTGCAGCAGAGCTTTGGGTCTTTAATACAAAAACCCGCAAACTAGGCAAATATGTTGCAGAAAATATTGATCCAACTGGACAGAGAGCAGACAGTGGTCTCAGTGTAAAAGGTGCTTCTATCATAGGATTTGATGCACATAAGAGTTTACAAAAGACTTTACGCAAGCCAGCTGAGCAACTGAAAGAGTTTAAAAAAGCAGGTAAGGTTGCCTTACGTAAATTTTTAGATGATATTACTACTACAGAAACTTTACTTAATGGTAGGTTAAATGATACAACCGTGTTACTCAAAGTAAATTGATAAATATTTACATGGAAAATAAAATTAGAGAAAGTTTAGCATTGCTTGCTAATGCATTAGACGATGCACAAAGATCCAAACCTGACAAAATAGCAGACAGAGAACTTAGTGGAAATAAAATTCATGGAGGTTTAATAACCAAATTTGAATCACAAGGTATCCGAGATAGTGCCGATAGGACAATATTAGAAGTTTCTAACAATGGAATCCGTGTACGGACAGCTGACATACGCGAGCTTACACATAATATTAAATTAGACGGGAACCTTACTGCAAATGGAAAAATAATTGCTGAAGAGTTAGAAATCTATAGTTCTATTAGAGCTAAACATCTAAACGTAGAAAAATTAGAAGTTTCTGTAATTAAAGAGGATAGCAGAATACAAAGATCGGATAGCCTAATTTTCCAAGCAGATACAAAAAAATTAAGCGGAAAAGGATTATTGTGGTACGACGATAATACAACTGCAAAACAGTTTATTTATAAAGCTCCGAATGATTTTTGGTCAAGCGAAAACATTGATTTACACCAAGATAAGGCTTATAAAATAAACGGAGTTCCTGTTATTGAAAAAGATAGATTAGGATCATCCATAACTTTAAGCAAATTAACTACGTTAGGTAAAGTAAGAAACTTAGAAACATCCGGAAATCTTAGCGTCAATAATTATATTTTTTACGACAGTGGCTCTAATAGATTAGGAATAGGAACAGACTCACCAAATAGTATATTCAGCATAATAGGTAATAGCAAAGAATTTGGTATTGATTCTGATAACAATGGATTTAATATTGGGGTACATACTACCGATTCTTTATCTATTCTTACTGATGGAACGCCTAGAATAAAAATCGCAAATACGGGTCAAATAACTTTAGAGAAAAATGTCTTAGTCAATGGTACATTAGGTATAGGTATTAATAATTTTGATAAAAACATTGATTTAGCAACTGCAGGTCCTGTAAGTTTCCAAAATAAAAAGTTTGAGGTTGGGAAAAATATTCCTAGCCAAGGATTTTACAATAGAGGAGATATTGTTTGGAATGCACAACCTATTTCAAACAGTTATGTTGGTTGGATCTGTATCAAAGAAGGAGCACCTGGTCAATGGAAAGCGTTCGGACAGATACAAAATTAACACAAATTACTTTTTGGCAATGGATAGGCAGGATAGTGCCTATGATTTTGATTGTTGCTTTTGTATCCTTTTATATATATGGTGGTTCAGATCTAATTGGAAATACCATTGCAGGTATTTTAACTGCAATATCAATTATTCCTATTATTTGGTGGTGGTGGGCTATGGATATAATGAAGTGGCTTTCTAGGCTGTATGGCGAAACTATTGAACATCAAACAAAAATCCTCGAAGAAATTAAAGATATCAAAAAAGAACTTTACAAACCTGAATGATATAAGTACAATAAAATTTTAAAAGGTAACATGGCTAGATATTTTTCGACTAAAACATATGGCAATGATCGTGGCTTGAGTTGTTGCTTTAGACAGTGGCGAGCTACACATTCACATTGCAGTTTATTACACGGTTATTCAATTGGTGTCAAATTAATTTTTGAATGTGAAGAGCTAGATGAACGCAATTGGGTAATGGATTTTGGAGGATTAAAGGAATTTAAAAATTGGTTAGAACATATGTTTGATCATACTGTGCTTGTAGCAGAAGATGATCCAAAGCTAGATTTGTTCAAACAATTAAATAGCATGGATGACGGATATAATGCAAAAGGTATTTGTGATCTTAGGATTGTACCTGGAGTAGGCTGTGAAAAATTTGCAGAGCTTTGCTATAAGAAAATGGCAGAACTTTTAGAAGAAGACAAGAAAGCTACTCGAGCACTTAATCCTACAGTCCGACTAAAATCTGTAGAAGTATTTGAACACGGAGCTAATAGTGCAATTTACCAAGGCTAATATAAATGATTAAAGATAAAATTAATGTTGTTGGGTCTGGCACTGCCGGATTAATGTTTGCTACCTACTTTAAAAAAATGATTCCTGATATTGAAGTGAATTTATATTTTGATAAAAATATAAAACCCTTACTAGTTGGTGAATCCTCACAACCTTACATATCAAAATATTTCGACACTATTTTTGATTCAGATGAAGAGTGGATGAACAGTTGCAATTCCACATACAAATTCTATGTTAAACATGATAATTGGAATCATGAAGGTCATTCATGGACCTTTCCGTTATGTGATGAAAGAAGTGATAATGTAAATTTTAACGACCTTTTCCTAAGTGAATGTGAATCTGAATTATTAAATTATACAAAAGATAATGTAGCACCAAGACAAAGGACGGCTTGGCACATGCAAAGTTCTAAACTTCAACCATTGCTTTTAGAAAAATGTGTTGAACTTGGAGTTAATATAATTTCTGAATCTTATAAATTTGATAAATTAAAAGACAATGAATATACAATAGATTGTAGAGGATTTCATGGTCAAGATTCCATAAAACAAGTTTCTCCCGCAATTATCAATGATTATGCTATAGCAGGACATATACCCTTTGATCAAGAAAGATATTATACACAAACAATTGCTCATGAAGTTGGATGGAATTGGGAAATACCATTACAAAATCTATTAGGTGTTGGAAGAGTGTTTTCAACAAAATACTTATCAATAGATGAAGCTAAACACCAAATGAACAAATGGTATGGATTAACCGATTTTTATGAAGTTCCTTTTAAGTCTAGATACAATGATACTCCATGCACTCCAAATAGTTTAAAAATCGGAAGTGCCGCGGTATTCATAGAACCACTTGAAAGTACAACTTTAATGTTAGTTACATTTATGGTAGAATCTTTTGTTGAATTATTAAAATCATTTGATTATAATATAAATAGAGATTGTTGTTATTATTACAATCGTGGTTATAGAGAAATGGTAAATAGTCAAGTTTCGTATATTGAAGGATTTTATTGTATATCAGAAAGAAGAAATAGTGATTATTGGAAAGAAGTAACTTCTAATTATAATTGGTATATGAATAAATTAGAAAAAAATGGATGGCCGGAATATTATGGTAAATATGGATTTCAAAAATTTTTTGGAGGATTCAATAAAGAAAAAGAATTTGAGCATATTAAATTAAGAATTCATAATGAGCACTGTTAATATTTTATGTTTAAAGCACGGTAGTAAATACAGTTCTGATTATGCAAACAAATTATATTATGGTGTTAAAAAAAATCTTACACTTTCATTTAACTTTTATTGTCTTACTGAAAATACTACAGCATTAGATCCTAACATAATACCTCTATCCTTACCCAATGAAACCTTAAATGGTTGGTGGTACAAGCCGTATATTTTTTCGAATGATTTACCAATAGATGGCACTATCCTTTATATAGATTTAGATGTAGTCATTACAGGATCTCTCGATAAACTTTTCTCCTTTGCACTAAAAAAATTTTGTATCATTAGAGATTTCAACAGGATTTTACGGCCCCATTACGATAGATTTAATAGTAGTGTGATGCGATTTGAAAGAGGAATGCTTGATAACTTATGGATAAATTTTAATAAAAATAGTTCTCGTATTATGAGTAAATATTTTGGAGATCAAGATTATATATACGCAGAAAAGAAAGGTCAAGCAGAATATTTTCCTGACAGATGGATCCAGAGTTGGAAGTGGGAAATTAGAAAAAATAAAAAATTTGCACCAGGTGGATTGCGTGGAAGAAGAAAACTTGCTACAATAGAAGATGTTACACCTCCTGAAGATTGTTGCATTGCCGTCTTCCATGGAGATCCTAATCCGCACTTATGCGATGACCCTTACATTAGAAAAACATGGATATACAAAGAATAGGTTTTGCATGCAAGTATATGCATCCTGACCAAACATTAAAAAAGCAGCAGTTAGAAGAATGCCAAAGACCACTAAATACGAAATGCACCACTGTTGCGTGGTTGAATAGACAAGAAAGGAACGTAGCAGAACAGCGTCTATGGGATATTATGGTCCATAATATTAAATCCTTAGAATTGCTAATCCGTTACGTAGGAGGTTTACCAGATGAATTACGAATGGTTAGGCTTGGTAGTGACATTCTGCCTGTATATACTGAGCCCAATTGGAGTTATTATTGGCGGCGTACTGATGTACGTGACTATGCAAAAAATGAATTACGAAAAGTTGGAGAAATCAGTCGTGCGTGTGACGTGCGCCTATCTATGCATCCTGGCCAGTTTACTGTACTGGCAAGTGATAATGCCGATATTGTTGAACGTAGTATAGAGGAGTTTGAATATCATGTGGATATCGCACGTTGGTTGGGCTACGGTAAAAGATTCCAAGACTTTAAAATCAACGTACACATTGCAGGTAGACAAGGTCCGGCAGGCATCAAAGCTGTACTGCCAAGATTATCCCCAGAAGCAAGGAATACCATCACAATTGAGAATGACGAAAACTCGTGGGGACTTGAATCAAGCCTTGAGCTCGAAAAAGACCTCGCACTCGTACTTGACATACACCACCACTGGATTAAAACAGGTGAATACATCCAACCCACAGATGATAGATATAAACGTGTAATAGACAGTTGGAGAGGTTTACGTCCTACCATACATTATTCTTACAGTCGCAATGAGCATTTACCAGCAAATTTTGTACACAACGATTTTCCTAATATGGAACAATTACTCGCACAAGGTTGTAAGAAACAAAAACTGCGAGCACATAGTGACTACTATCCTAACCCTGTTGTTAATCAATGGGCTGCTAGTTTCAGAGAAACAGCAGACATCATGTGCGAATCTAAATGCAAAAATCTTGCAAGCATTGAATTTTATGAAAGTATAACATGAACGATGAAATTACCTTTTTAGGCATTCAAATGGATTGCACACCAGATCCTTTACACAATGCAAAAACTATAGCAAATGCTATAGATGAAAATCCCCAAGCTGAGTATGCAGTAACTCCTGAATGTGCTTTAACAGGATATTCTAATCTTTGGCAAATGAATGCAGAGGAAGCATTAGATATTGTAGCTCAGGCTGCTCGCAGAAATCAAACAGCAGTATTTTTAGGAGCTATTTGGAAATTTGATCAAATGCATCCAGAAAATACTTGTTTAATTTTAGACAAAGATGGTGGCATCGTAGATCATTATAGTAAAACTTTAATAATTTCTTTAGATCAACGTTTAGGCATTGTTCCCGGAAATAAACTCCAAACAATTCCTTTGCCAAGTCATCCTGATATTAGAGCAGGCATAATGATTTGTAATGACTTCTGGGGATCTCCTATGATCAATGCACCTACAATGCCGACACAACACGCTCAACTCGGCGGCGCAAATATATTCATTCATTTAACGAATGGTGATAGAGGCATTGGCAAAACCCACGACAAAGTATATTGGGATTGGCATACTGCCTGGCTACAAATGATGTCAAGATATCATATGCTGCCTGTAATTTCAGTTGATAACAGTTGCGGCATAGATGGGCAACCATACAATGGTCGTACTGCTAGTCCTAGCGGAGTTTGGATATTAGGGAGAAGTCAAGTTGAAGTACCAGATAAAGGGGAATACAATTTTACTTATGGCATTCATAAATCATATCTTACATTCGATCCATATTCTAATCCTTTTGTTAACGCTAACCTAGAACTTTAACCATATGCAAAAAATAATCAAGTTCTTCAAGGAGAGCTATCAGGCAAGTCCGCTAGCAACATATTGCGAGCTGCTTGAAGCATCTTTTTTAATCGTAGCAAGTGCTATACTGAGTTTTACTATACTAGACCCTGCCACTACTATCTTTATACCACTTTATCTAGTGGGTAGCATACTGGCGGTTATAAGCACTTATATCCGTCGTAGCAGTGCGATTGTCTTATGCCTGTGGTTTACTGCTATGAACGGATGGGCTTTTATACAGTTGTTCTTTTTAGGCTAAATAAAGCAAAAAGCCGGAGCGTAGACCGAATGCTATTAAGACAGTTATTTGAACAACAATTAAACGAAGCACAGTTAAGCGATATCACTATAGGTTTTGAAATTGAATGCGTCATAGACGGAGATATGATCAAAGTCTATAATGATCTTGCAAAGAAATATAATGTAGACGGAGGCAGTGATTCCAGCATTCAGCCTAATACTGTCTACGGAAATGAAATTGGAATGGAGTTTAGGATAGGTGCTTTAGCAAAAGGTGGACAGATGGCTGCTACCCCTGCTAATATTATGACCTGTGCAAACTTTGTACATGATATTTTTAAACTAGGTGCTTACACAAATCGAACATGCGGAATGCATGCACATTTTGGTTTAGGTCCTATCACTAAGATGAGTACTGTTGAGTCTAGTTGGGTTGCTGTGATGATGTTACAGAGTCCATTATTCGAACAACTGTACACCACTTACAAAGGTCAAAACCTTTATGACAACGATTATGCAAATGTACAAACTGTAAAAGACAGTGTAGATGAAATTGTACACATGGCGCAAGAAATGAAAGGTGAAGGTGAAGACAAGGAAGAGATAGTTGAATATCTATTTGAAAATTTGTTTAATCGAGATGAGTTTGAAAAATATTCAGCACTCTTTCCGCATGGGCAAGGTACACTTGAATGGCGTGGGTTGCGTGGAGTACTCAACGATAAAAGACAAAACATTAACTATGAAACTATACTAGGGTTTTTTAAACTTGCATTAAGTTTTGCTAGAACAATTAAAATGATAATGAACAAGTATAATGAACTTTCTATAGCTGGTGTTAAGATGCGAGACTTACAAGAACACGGTGCCAGCTACGGTATAGAAAAACAACAAGAAGTTAAATCAAACGTCATTCCGTTAATAAAAGTTTCAGGTCTTAACAACGGAATGCAAAAGATCTTTATTCAGCACTTTGCAAAGCAATTAAAGCAGCCTAGATATAAAAGAGAATATTGGGCTAGGGCAAATAGCGTTTTCAAAAACGATTTACGATTTGCTGCGCCTGTTTTAAACTACTTTTATGATAAATTCAAACAATATGATTTATCAATAAAAGAAGATTATCTTGTGTCAGCAGAATTTCCTATAGTTGCAAAAGAATTTATTAGAAGAGAAGATATTGTTATAGATGATATGTGGCGTAAAGGTAGAGACTTTGGAATTCTTTTAAGCTTTGTGTTTAAGCATTGTAATTTTATTGCGAAAGACATATCATTCTTCGAAAATCACGGCAGGATGCTTTTCCGTGTTCCTACCATAGACGAAACAAATAAAATAATTGTAAAAGACAAAAAAGACGAAGCTAAGTTAGACAAAGCACTTGCAATGGTAACACCGAAAAACAAAAGATTTATGGATGTAAGGAGGTTTGTTGAAATAGACCCGTCAAAGTTTACTAATGTCTAAATTGCTGCTTGCTGGCAAATCCCAAACTGCTTTCCGTTCTTGACCTTTCCGCTGTGCAAATCTCTTTGCATCACAATTTCCGCATACATGAAACACATTATTGTTTATCCTACTAGGATCCATCTTGCCTCTTTGGCGTGTAAAAACTTCATTACAACAATCACAGCGCATGACAAGGATTGTTGCTTGTCTATGATATGTATGTTCTAATCCTGTTTTCGATTTCCTTATAAATTTGTTTTTTATAGTACGTTGCTCTATAAACATATAAGTATTTACTACATTAAGATTACAAAATTAACACATAAATATATTCATAAGAGGTAAAAAATGTCATTTGTAATTATCACAGATAAAGCAAAAGAAAAAATTAATCAATTGTGCAAAGAAAATAATGTATATGCCATAACCTTAAATTTAAAAGGCGGTGGTTGTGCAGGATATCAATACGACTGGGGAGTAACTGATACTCCAACAAGACATGATGAAGTTATCAGCACAGGAGATGGAAATTTAGCAATAGGTAAAAAAAGTATGTTATTTTTAATGGGTACAGAAATAGATTATATAACCAGTATAGTAGGATCTAATTTTGACATACGAAATCCAAATGCAAAATCCAGTTGTGGTTGTGGTACCAGTGTAAGCTTTGATGTTAGTACCTTACCAACAGAGAAAAAACCAGTGTTTACGCCAACCTGGTAAACCAATAGGAGTAATGAATGGCTAGACAAGAAGTTAACATAGGTGTAGAAGGAAATGACGGCACCGGTGATAGTATTAGACAATCATTTAGAAAAGTAAATGAGAATTTTGTAGAACTTTATGCAGTTTTTGGTTTAGGAGGAAGAATTGAATTTACTACACTTAGCGATACTCCTAATGTTTTAACTCCTCATAGTATACCATTAGTAAATGCAGCTGGAGATTATATAAGTTTAGTTGAATTGGCAACAGATGAAACAAATTCAGTTGAATTTGAATTTGTGGATGGTGTAGGCGATACGCCTGGACAACTAATAATTAAAGCTGGATTCACCAGGGTCGCAGATGACACAACGCCTAAATTAGGGGGATCTCTGTATGCATCAAATTTTGTTATTGCTGGCAGTATAGTAGATCAAGATGCGCTAGATTTATTAAACATTCAAAATAATACAAATTTAACAGTAGATAATATTGTTATTACAAAAGGATATGCTGATTTACGATATATTACATCGGAAGCTCCTATTCCTATTAAAGATGAGCCAACTGGCATTGCTCAATATACATGGGAGATTTTTGATTATATTTCTACACCAGGAGCTTATGAATCAAGTTTATACATTGTTTCTAGGAAAGATCCATTTACACAACAAGAGGTTATAGGAGGACACGGTTTAGACAGTGCTTATAACGGAACAGAAGTTACGTTTGTAGCTAACTTACAAGCACCTACTGCGTTGATTGATAGTACTACTATTACACCAGGCAATCCTACTGGTGATATTTTAAGCCCTTTGTATATACGTGTGATTAGTGATAATCATTTATGGCTTTTTACTAATAGAGAATTTGCTACTGCACAGGACCCTGCTATAGCTGCTGACAACAAATTAGATATTACAACAGCAGAAATTGGTGAAGGAGACGTGCACACTATCACCCTTTCAGCACTCGATACTACCTTATCTGGAAATTTTTTATCTAATCAAGCTGTGCCACGTAAATCGGTAGTGCTTAGGGGTGGAGATACAATGACTGGACCTCTGTATTTGTCAGACCATCCTGGCGATATACAAGGATCAGGAACACCAAACGGCATTGAAGATCTGCAGGCTGCTACAAAATTATATGTAGATCAAGGGGCTGCACATAGTTCTCCTGAAGTTCTATTTGTAAGCACAGGAGGTGACGATTCAATGCAAGGAGTACCAGCAGGTAAAGAAGGAACTGCTGATGCATATGCATTTAGAACTATCGGAGCTGCTGCTGCAAGAGCAGATGAAATGATTAGAACTGCAGAATCAACCCCTGGACCATACATTCAAACCTGTACATATACAGATAATAATGTTACTTTAAAAAGCAAAGTTTTAGAAACATTTATAGATGGAGGGACTCAGCAAGGAGGATACAATTTAAATTCAAGAACTTTACTACTACTTAATAGAAAATTTATCCAAAAAGAAACAATAAGCTATATAAACAAAACATATCCTAACTTCCAATACGATGTAGATTATTGTGAAAGAGATATAGGATTGTTAATAGATGCTATTAGGTATGACCTTTACCGTGGCTTGAATACAAATACTTTAACGTTCCAAGCTGCAGAAAGATATTATTCTTCAGTCAGTGGACGTAGAGCTATTACAGTTCAACAATCGCAAACTATTGCAGCAATTAATTTTGCATCAGCCCTAAGTGTTGATGTTTTAAATCAACAGCAACCATTTCGAATACTTGTCCAAAGCATAAATTTAGGAAGTCCTGCTCAATTAACAATTAGTTCAGCACTTTCAAATGATTACAACGACGGAGATTTAATAACCTTTCTAGGTATACCTGAAAATGAATCTATGAGTGTTTTAAATAATGAAGCATTCTATATTAGGATTGATGAAGATAGGTTAATAATCTATCTTTACACAGATGAAGATTTAATTAATCCATACAGCACAGAAAATATAGGAAGTGCATATGTCAACACAAGTGATTTTGCATATTTTGGTAAAATATACCAAACAGAAGAAGAACAAATATTTGACGAAACTGTAGGAGATGTAACATTTGCTGAGATCAGTGCTGTAGAAACAAAATGGACATTAATAACTGATATTATTAAAGATATCGATTCACCGTTGCTACCAGATATTAATTACGGTGCAGTTTACAAAGTTGTAGTAAGTAATGGCAATATTGGATTCTTAGATCAAACATCTGATGTGAATTCAGATGCATTACCTGGTAAAGTATTACGAGGTAAACGATCTGAAGCAATAGGTAGGATAGTAAGATTTAATAATAATGATATTTTAAATGCACAAGGCACAGAGCTTCAGCCTACCACTTTTGATTTGCATTTACTATCAGCCAAAGACTTTGAACCAGATGAAGAATTAGAATATGCAAATTATATTAAAAAGAAAGAAATTGTAATTAGAGTAGAAGCAGGAAACTATTATGAGGATTACCCAATAAAAATTTCAAATAATGTTTCTTTAAAAGGAGATGAATTTAGACGTGTTATTATACAACCTAAAATAGAAGCACTTTCAAACCAACCTAGGATTTCGCAAAGTAAATGGGCAAATACTTATTTTTACAGAGATAGCTATTTTGATGGTTTAACATTAACAGCTAATGGTACAAGCCAATTTGTAAACCAATTAGGGGAAAATCAAGGTTGGTTTGGTTATCATTATTTAAATGATCCTTCAACTCCTATTAACGTACATAATGGAATTGCAATTGAAAATCCTTTAGGCAATACAACTGCTGCTAAAATTTTAGAAAAAAATGAAGATTTCTTAGCAGCAGAAGTACTACATTTTGTAAATGTTACCTATCCAAGTTTAAATTATGATCAAGCGAAGTGTGAAAGAGACGTTCGTATGATTGTTGATGCTTTATATCATGATTTAATTTACGGGGGAGAAGAAAAAACATTAGAAACACAAGGATCATATCATGGAAGTTCTTATCAAGAATCTAATAATGTTTTAGAAGATAACCCCGGACAAGTTGATGCAACTATTGCGGCAATGATGCAATTAAAAAGTCTCGCTCAAAGTCTTTTAAGTGGAACAATTCCTGCTTATACAAATACAGCCGAATCTCCTGTAGAATTACGAAATGCAATTGGACAATTATTAGAAGGAGAAACTGACACTGTTGAAAATATTGGCAAAATGATTGATAAAATTTCTTTCGTATTTGACGCAGATTACAATCCTCCTAAAAGAACTGACGAAATGGATGTATTCCTACTTGGAGATACAACTATTATAAGAAATGTTACTTGCAGAGGCCATGGTGGATTTATGTGTGTTTTAGATCCAGATGGACAAATACTCACAAAATCACCATATACCCAAACGGCATCTAGCTTTTCTCGGAGTTTAAATAAACAAGTCTTTGCAGGCGGTATGTTTGTAGATGCTTTTGTGGGTAATCTTCCTGTAACAGTTATGCAAGATCCTAACATTGATCCATACAAACTTTATGTCACAAGTGCAGCCGGGGAAGGTTTATTTATTAGACCGCCTCAATTACCTTGTCCTTTCTATTTGGACGGGATACGATATCAAGTAAATGCTATATCAAATTATGATCAAGCAGCAGGAACAGCGTACATTTACCTTGATAAAACATCAGGTGGTGGTGCTGGATTTAATGTTGGTACTATTCCTGTAGAAGGCGTGTCTATATTTTTACAAACTGCTGGAAATAGGTCCTTGCTTGCTAACGACTTTACACAAGTTAATGATTTAGGTTACGGATTAGTTGTAACAAATGGTGCTTTCTCAGAACAAGTATCTATGTTTACATATTATTGTCATACAGCATATTATGCTTGTAATGGTGCAGAAATTAGGTCCCTTAACGGATCAAATGGCTATGGAAATTTTGCTCTCGTATCCGAAGGAGCAGATCCTAACGAGATTCCAGATCAAGTACTTCTTAAAAATACTATGGCTAGACCTGCTGAAATATATGCAGGAATTGGTAGCACAAGTGGTGCAACATATAATGCTAATGAAGGCAGTAGTTTTTTAATACTTACCAATATGCTTGTTCCTCCATTACCTCAAAGTATTATTACTATTGACCACGGTGGACAAACAAATGCTGCTGGAGAAGCATTTAACATTTTACATTATAGAATTGCAAGTGTTAGCAGTCTCACAGCTTTAGTAGGAGATGTGTCAACTGGTGCAGTAGATACAACTCTATATAGAGTAGAATTAAGAGCAGATGATGTTTTCGTTGAAGATTATTTCGGTTTACTTGCAACAAATTTAACAAATGGTACATATGTAGATTATACAGATAATATTCAAAATTATTTTTACAATGTTGCTATTCCTGAAAGATTAGTTACTCGACCTAGTACAGCAATAAATTTTGATGAAAGTGACGAAATCACATATCGGAGTTTAGACTTCCAAACAGAAGATCCTTACGGTGCTTCTTTAGCTGCAGATGAGATAAGAGTTACCCTTGAACAAAATTTTGATTTTATACAACTTGTACCATACCAAGCAAAAACTGGACAGGGGTATAATCAGACAGGTAATACTTGGGCAGCAATAGAAACGCTACCTGCTGGAGGAACGTATACTGACGATGTAAGAATTATAGATCCGACTAGTCCTAAAGTTTTTTCATTCCAAGGTAGATCACATAGGATCGTTACATATTCAGTAGTCCAAGAGGTACAAGGCTTAGCTACGATACCCGGTGTAACCAAAGACGATGATATTACCCAATCAAATGGATTTAGTGCTAAGGTGGCTTGGAATAATGGAGGCTATGACCTTGAACTATATAACGTTGTAGGAACATGGGATCCTAATTTAGCATACGAAATTAATACTGTTGCCCAACCATTAAGCACATCATCAACTTTTATTCCAACTACTGATTGGGCTGTTATACAGTTTACTGATGAATTTGATATTGTAGGGACAGGTACAGGTTTAGCAAATAATATCTCGGCAGACTACGAATTTATATTTGCAGGATTAGCTGCTAATTCTACAGCAGAAATCACAATTGCTATATCATTACTTAGAGCAACAGGACATGATTTTACACAAATTGGTACTGGTGGTTACAACACAAGTAATTATCCGAATGTAATTTTAGGTGATCCATTAATACCGTTAACTGATCTTTATTGGACAAATGCTCCAGATGGACAGAGTTCAGCACAGGTATGGGAAAAACGCAAGGGGAGAGTATTTTGGGTTAGTACAGATCAATACGGATTTTTCCGAGTTGGTAGATTCTTTAGTGTTGACCAAGGTACAGGTGCAATCACATTTAGTGGAGAAGTAGGAATATCAAATGCAAATGCATTAGGATTCAAAAAAGGCGTTACGATTGACGAATTTTCCGCTGACGAATCTATGATAGACGATAGCGGATCAGCAGTTCCTACAGAAAAAGCAATAAGAAGTTATATAACACAGGTGTTAGGAACAAACCCTCATGCTAATCCTAGCTTTCCTGGATCAGGATTTATGCCTTTATCAGGACTGTCTACTTTGCCTACTCCTGTAGAAATGTCTGGCAATTTAGGATTAGGCGGGAACAAAATTGAAGATGTAGGAGTTCCGCAAAACGGCAATGATGCAGTAAATAAAAATTACGTAGATAAAAATATAGGTAACTTTGATTCTTTTGGCAAATTAAAAGATTTTATGCCAGCCATAAGACAAGTTGATAACACATTAGGTGTTCCTTCTCCTAACAGTTTAGCACAACCAATCCAAGAAAATGAAATTTTTGTAAGCTCAGGATCTTACATAATTTACATTACAACAGACGACATTACAGGATCATTTGATGACGGAGCAGAAATAAGGAATGCAGCAAATCCCAGTTTAGCTAATGTTTTTGGAGATATAGTACAATCAATTGCTTATGCAGATCCGATATACGGTAACGTAAGAAAAATTGTTTACAATCTGCAGCCGGAAAGTGGTGTTAATAATTTGCGCCCGATTGACAGTAATCAAGATACTAAAATTTACAGTGGTACATATGATGCCATAAATGGCACAGCAGCAAATGAAGGTATACTTTTAGTAGATCCAGTTAATACATTTTCTATTGGCGGATCTTATGCAGAAATTACAAATGCAGTCAATGGTCTTTCTACAGAAGGTAACGATATTCTTGTAAGCACTGTCCGAGAAACAGATAGTGCCAGATTGATTTTTGCCATCAGACCTGATAGTATCATAAACGCAGACGTAAACTCAAGCGCAGGGATCTTACAATCTAAATTAAATTTAAATGCTGCAAGCACAAGAGCAAATGCAACTGGTATAACCCAAGCAAATTTAGGATTAGCAAGTTTTAATAATTATGAATTTAATTCAACAAATGGTTGGATCCAACTTATAGATGCTGCTTCTACAACTGATTCAGAAGGTATTTTGACAAAAACGGCAGGAATATCTGCTAGTAAACTTGATCATATACCAAGTGGAACTTTATTAGGCAGATCTGCGACAGGCAATGGTGCAGTTTCAGCTATACCATTTAGTTCAGTAGTTGGAGGCGGGGGAGCTGTATTAAAAAGTTACTTTACATCAAACGGAGCCTTAGTAAAAACAGGAGCAGATACTTTTTCTGTATTAGCGTATTCCACAACTGCTACAGCTGATAATTTAGCACAAAGAGGAAGCGGAGGAGAATTAACTGGGTCAGACTTAATCTTTACAAGTTCAGTAAAATTTAATCAAGCAGGAACAATTAGAAATATATTTACCAGTGGAGGTACCGGACAGATTAGGGTAAATGGAAAAACACCAACTTCTACTAATATTCAACCCTCAACAGAAGTAGGTTATGTTGCTGTATCTCAAATTTATACAGGGGGCATAGCAAGTACTAATACCGACACAACTGAAGGTGCAAATATATATCTAGGTCCTGGAGGATCAACAAATGCAACCAATAATAGTATTGTGTTTTGGTCAAATGGCGCCGATAGATATAGGATAGATGGAAACAATTTTATTCCATTTAACCAAGCCAATCTAGGAGATGCAGCGAATCCATTTGGAACCTGTTATGCAAATGTTTTAAGTGGTTATGCAACAAAAGCAAAATATGCAGATTTAGCTGAAAATTACCTCGCTGATGAAAAATACGATAATGGCACTGTATTAGTGTTCGGTGGTGCTCAAGAAATTACTGTAACTAACACAAAAGGCGATAAACGTGTAGCAGGAGTAGTTAGTACAAATCCTGCACATTTGATGAATGAAGCACTAGAAGGAGAGCATGTGACTCCATTGGCACTACAAGGGCGTGTACCATGTAAGGTCATTGGTAAAGTTGCAAAAGGAGATATGCTTGTAACAAGTGCAATAGCAGGTTACGCAATCGTTGATAATGATCCAAGGATAGGAACTGTCTTAGGTAAGGCAGTAGGAGAAAAAACCGACGACGGGAAGGGCGTTGTTGAAATTGTAGTAGGAAGATTATAATGGCAAAACAATCCGTAAATATAGGAAGTAGCGAGAATAAAGGCGACGGTGATCCGTTAAGGACTGCATTCCAAAAGATTAATGAAAACTTTGACGAACTGTATGTCCAACATGGATCTGACACTGGTGTTGTTGGCACAGAATCCACTGTAGACATAAATGTAAATGAAACTAAAATTGCAAGTTTTACAAGCGAAGGATTGATTCCAGAGCTAGACGAAACTTATAATTTAGGCTCACCTGATAAAAAGTGGAATTCATTGTACGTAGCAGCAGAAACTATTTTCTTAGGTGACAAAACACTAAGTGCAAATAAGATACTAGATTTTGATCTAAATATCAGTCCGGAAATTTTAGAAATACAAGTAGATGAACCTACTGCAGGTCACGGCACAGCATGGCTTTGGACATGGGCAACTAGCAGTCTGCCTTATGCAAGGACTGTAATTACAAACAATCCTCAAATAATTGTACCTTTATATATGCAAGGACAATATCAAATTAACAACTTTGCTAGCAGCATACACGGTGACATGACACAAACCCACAGCTTTAAATTAAAATGGGTAGAAGGTGCAGGAGATGATAATCTTGTAGATTGGGTAAATTATGCAGAATTATCAAAAAGCCATCCAGATATAGATAGCGGAAATAGTCATACAATCACTGTGCTACAATTTACAGTGCCTGCAGAAATTACAGTACCAACTTTAAATCTTCCAACTGTTAATTATTATATTGAAGCAGGAATGAACGACGGTTCATTAAATTGGATGTTTATGCCGGACCCGGCAAACCCTACTGTGACAGGAACTGCACATGGATTTAACACAACTATAGGTCCTTGGTACAGAGGAGGAACTTATATAATCAATGTCAATGCTGCAGGTCATCCTTTTTACCTTACTACAGACGAAACAGCATTTGCAGCAGGAGAATACATAGGAGAATACACAACTGGTGTTACTGGCTCTAGGACTGATGTGGGAACAGTAACTGTAGTTGTACCTATGGATGCACCAGATACACTGTACTATCAGTGTGGTAATCATCAAAGCATGCGAGGAGAAATAAGGGTAAAGGATCTAGAAGTTGAAACTAATGAAAACGGAAACTACATTATATATGGTCAACATAGCCAAGAAGAACATTTTACAAAAATTGAGCTTAGACCAATTCCTGCTCTTGTAGATCAAATGTGTTTGGTTTATGATCAAACTAATAACAAATTTGTACCGCAAGATTTAGCAACATATGTAGAAAGGACTCCTAGCTTAAAAAATAAGATTAAAGAAGTAGCAGGAACTGCAGGAACAACCACTACATCTACTGCCACAGCAACTGTAGCAGGAACAAGAGTTTTATATGATTCAAATTACTTACCTGTAATCGGTAATGAACCAGGAGATACTGCTTTCACAACTGACACTGGTAAATTCTATATTTGGGCAAATAATAATTGGAATACTTCTGAAAGCAGAGGAAATTATGAGTTAATAGATGAAGTTTCATTTGTACAGGCTACAGAAGCGGGTGTAACATTTGAAAATGAGTCTGATGTTCTAAATTACTCAGAGATTAAATGTACATATGAACTTTCAGATTGGTATCAATCGCCAACACAATTAAATTATGACAACGGTAACTTGACAGGAGCTAGGATTCGGATCCAACCTTTTACAGGAAATATTAGTTCACCGTCAGTGATAGAACATAATCACTATAGACTATATATAAACACAAACGGATCTCAGTACCTGGATTCAACTAAATGGACAGGTACTGATCTGTTCGTAACTAATTATGATGCAATAGCTTATCCAATTTTTAATAATACTTATTATCGTATTGCCGACGCTCTGGCACATAAATTGCAAGGATACATGAGCTATTATACAGGAATAGCAACTAATAACGATAATAATGGCCCATCCATCATAGGCGGTGAAAGTTTTACTACATATCCCAGTTATCGGCTAACATCACTAAACTATATCAACATTCCGGGTTATTACATACGGTTTTACGATGGTGTTTATTTAAACACGAAACTCAACTTTACAGCAGAAAAAGTTCCGCATGGATTTATATTAAAAAACAATCCTGGTGAGTGGATGTCTGGAATATTTAGACTATACGGAAGAACAAGATAAGGAAGAAAAATGCAAGTACACACGTCAAAGGGCATTATTGAAATACCAGATATGCCAACTGTAGATACAATTGAACATCTAAAACAAACACGCAAAGAAGAACGGAATCAATTATTAGCAGAAACTGATTGGATTGTAACAAAATCTTTAGAATCAGGAGAGGCAGTACCGGATGAATGGAAACAATACAGGCAAGCTCTCAGAGACATCCCTACACAACCTAACTTTCCAGATAGTATAGAATGGCCAACAAAACCAGAATGAGAACAAGGATAAATACAAAAAGTAATTTAGGATTTTAAAATATGGCAAAACGATTTCCCCTTGTAGTTGACACAGAAAATAATAATAGGATTATTGAACTTCCAATAGACGACTGTTTAGATTTAACTGGATCAGATATTTGCTCAGTTGAAAATATAACTGTTACAGGAACAATAACACTACCAACTGGTTCTGTAACAAGCTTTACAGGTAATTATAGTGACTTAGCTGACGCTCCGTTTATTCCAACATCATTTTTAGATCTAGAAGATATAAATGACGGAGAAGCAAATACCTACTTAAAAACTGACGGTGCAGGTAATTTTTCTTTCCGACCGTTGTCGATGAGTTATCTAAACCTAACAGATGTTCCAGCTATTCCAACATCACTTACAGACTTACAAATTTCAGACGGAAGCGATGGACAATATCTAAGAACTGACGGAAATGGTAACTTTACATTTCAAAATATTAGTGATATTAGTTTTGGTAATTTAATCATAGATAACAACACAATTTCAAATAGTACACTAAATCAGCCTATAATATTACAACCTAACGGTGTAGGCTCTGTAACAATTGCAAGTAATACAAGTTTAATTATACCTGTTGGTGATTCTAATACAAGATCACCAAATTTACAAGGCGCAATTAGATTTAATACAGACGGAAATGTTTTTGAAGGATACAATGGAACTGGTTGGGCAAGCTTAGGAGGAGTAAGATCATTAGATGGAGAAACATATGTATTAGCAGAATCGGCTCCAGGTGCAGGCGATGACAAATTACTGTTTTATACCGACGGTGTTTTAAGATTAGAAATAACTAACAATGAAGTTAATTTTAACGATGCCCTAACTGTGAATATAGACACACTGAGTGTTACAAATTTACAACTAGAACAATCATTAGATTTATCAGGAGATGTAAGCTTAGGAGATTCAGCCGACGACACGTTAACACTGTACGCAAAAGTCGACGGAGATATTATACCAAAAATAAATGATACTTTTACAATTGGTAGCAAAGATTTCAATTGGAGAAATTTATTTGTAAGCGAACGTGCTTTTATAAACGATTTTGAATTGCCATTGACAGATGGTAGTAAAAATCAAATTATGTCTACTAACGGTGAAGGTCAATTAAATTTTAAGAGCCCAGATTTATGGGGAGGTAATAGGGTTTACGTAAGCAGTATATACGGTAGTGACGAAAATGACGGCATAACTGCTCCAGTAAAATCTATTAAAAAGGCAATTCAAATAGCAGGTTCTATGGTTTTTGAACCATTGACTTTAGACGAAACTATTGAATTTGAAACAAGCAATCTAAGATTACAAAAAGAAAGTATAGCTGATGCAACAATAAAATTTATAGCCGATACCTATGGTAGTTCTTTCGGTTATGATACAATTAAATGTCGTAGAGACATGAGTTTAGTTATTGATGCAGTTTTGTTAGATCAAGCACTAGGCACAAATTATAATCAAGTTACTGCAGCAAATAGTTTTTTACGAGCAAATGCTACCTATACAAGTCAAAATGAATCTGCAAGAACTGTAATAGCCTTAAATGAATTAATAAGTCAAATAACAAATTTAAATATTTGGAGTACAGCACTAACAGATATTACAACAGGTATCAACCAAGTTAAAACATATATTGACACACAAGATCCAAACACAATTAATCCATTAAACTATCCTATTCCAAGCGTACTACCAACTCCAAATGCATTAGAAGCCCATTTACGTATTGGTGGTAATTTACTTTTTATACAAGATGAAATCACTGCTTGGATTGCAGAAAATTATCCAGCATTGGTTTATGATAGCACAAAATGCAGGCGTGATATTAGTTACATAATTGATGCATTAAAACACGATATCCTATACGGTGGAAATTACGGATCTATTACAAACGCAAAAGCTTATTTTGTGGGAACTGCTGGGCAATTAGGAGTAGGACAAGAAACTGCGACTGCAGACGCTTATGTTCATATGGCTGAGATAGTTACAAAAGTAGTTTTGGGGCAAACGATAAGTCCAACTACTGGCAATAATACTGCACAAGATTTGACAGGATCAAATGCAACAAAAACTGAAGCATTGCGTCTAAAAGAACTTATTGGAATAATTATTGATGTAATTAATGATAATAGCATAGATAATATTACAAGAATTATAATGCCTTCAAATTCTTGGACAGATATTAGGAGAAAAGATGCAACGAATATTATTAAAGAAAATGAATATGAAATAAAAAATAATGTTATAAATCATATAAATGTAACAGAAAATTTGTATGATAGCATCAAATGTCATAGAGATGTTCAAGAAATAATTGATTCTGTTATTTACGATTTACGGTATGGAGGTAACAGTAGGACTGTTACGGCAGGAGAATCTTATTATGATGCAAATAATAATTTATACATAACAGGACAAGTTACAGAAACTCAAGCAGCAATATCCTATGCCAAAACACTAGCCTTAAACTATGTTACTGGAACAAGGGCAACGGCTTTATCTGCAAGTATGGATCTAATCAATGATATAATTACAGACAAGACAAATGCACCGGCAAAAGTTTTTGGTGATTATAAAATTAAAAATATCACAGTAATGATAGCAACAGGTGACTATATAGAAGATAATCCTCTTATTGTCCCAGATAATGTAAGTATAATCGGAGATAATTTACGTAGAGCTATTATCCGTCCAAAAAATGCTAATAGAGATATGCTACGTGTACGAAATAGCGTCTATGCAACAGGAATAGTATTTAGAGATCATTTAGACGCAACTGGCACACCTGACTATACATTTAGATATTGTGTAAGTTTTGATAATCCATTAGATACTGCAACTAGTAGAGCAGGGTATGGTGATTTACCTGTTACAAGACCAAAAATATTTACATCTCCCTATATACAAAATTGTTCAATCATATCATTCTTAGGCGGTAATGGTGTAGAAATTGATGGTAATTTAGTAGATGTACCAAACATTCCACCAACAAATATAGAAGCGGAAAATCCTGTAGATCTAGCAGATGGCATTCCTGAACAAGGTAAATCAATGGTAGCAAATGCATTTACTATTTTATCCTTTGGAGGAAATGCGTGGAGGGTTATTAACGATGCATATGCTCAGATAGTAAGTTGCTTTGTGATATTTTGTGAAAACGGTTGTTTAACACAAAACGGGGGTTACCTTTCAATCACAAACTCAGCATCAAACTTTGGTTTATTTAGTCTTAGATCTACTGGGTATAGTCAAAACAGCTTCATATATGACAGAGGCTATATTTTCAAGCAATTTGAAGTTGAAGGATTTCAAACATTTGGAGTGTTAGGTTTAAAACGAGCACCTTTAGAACATTATGTCCTAAGATTAAAAGACAACCTAGGCTCAAACGATGTAACCGATAGTTATCTTTTTAACGAGCAAAATAATTTAGTTTTTGCAGAAGCAATTGATCCTGATATAACGAATGTTTCTGGTAATCAAATTACATTTCCTCAAGCACATAATTTCCTAACTGGTGATTATGTTGAATATGATGCAAATGGTGATGCTGAAATAGTGGGACTCTTAAATGAAGTAAAATATTATGTCTCAGTTCCAAATCCAACATCAATAATACTTTATCACGATGAAGACTTTGGAAAGCCAGTTAGAACCTTAGATGCATCTGTATGTACTGGTACTCATTATTTTAGGAAAGGTGACGAGTACGTATATGTAGAAGAAGTACTTGAAACACATAACACATATCAAGATTGGCAACTTCCTATTACAGAAGGTGGACAAACTGTTAATTATGGAATTGTTGTAGGAAACTTTTTTAGTGCAACTAATACAAGTGGCAAAACAATTTTTGCTGGAGTCGCCGGATGGGACTTCGCTAATAAAGTGATGACAGTAAGTATTGAACTTGTTACAGAAGGTACTAATACTGTAAGAAATTTAGGAGATGCAGGAACAACAATTGCTAACGGACCGCTACATAGTTTTCCAGGAGGCAATATAACTGTTTTAAGTACAAGTCCTAGAACAGATTTATATACTAGTGATTTTAAAATCCTAACTACTCAAAACCCAGGTATTATAGATATTGCAAACACAGTTACAAAACAAGTTTATTTCCACAGACCGTCGATTTGTAATTCATCGGCCCATACTTGGGAATTTGCTGGTTCGGGTATTGACTATAATGCTCTTCCACAAAACGGCGGTTTGACCGATGAATTTTTTGAACAAGTTAGCACAATACCAGGTAGAGTTTATAGTTCAGGAACCAATGAAATTGGTGACTTTAAAGTAGGTACCTTTGTCAGAGCCTATAATAGAACAGGAAACATTGATTTCAAAAACAAAGTAAACATTGGAGAATTAGATTCATTAAGTTTAAGTCTAAGTTCAGGTATTGTTGTTAGTTCAATATCAGGAGATATTGAACTTGGAGATAATGAAATTGGTGGTCCTAGCAATAGCAGATTAATTACTCAGTTAGCTATTAGAAGTTTTCTAGAAAACAGACTTGGTGATTTTATTGATAAACAAGTTTCATCAAATGCAATACCTAGTTCAGTAGTCCAGCTTAATTCCTCAGGGCAAATAAATTCTGACTTAATCCCTCCACAAGGAAACTTTACTGCATATATAGTAGAAACTTTTAAAGGAAGATTAGAATTACACGAAACAATACCTGTAACAGATCTAAATGCCGGCGACATTGTTATTGAAGAATACGACGAAATAACACTTACACTAACAGATGTTGTAAGTCTTGTTGAGGGAGAAACAATTACCCAAACAACTAATTTCGGAGCTGGCAGTATTATTGCAACTGGTGTTGTAAAACAAGATTTTACCAACCAAACTGAAATTAAATTAATAGAACCATTTACTGGTACATTTACAGCAAACGTAACACAAAATACATTATCGGGTTCTACAAGTGGTCCTTTGTTAGACACGCAAACAGACGGCATTTATCCTCTAAGTGTTGCTGGTCCAGTAGAAGTTAGACAAAATTACTTTATAACAACAAGTAGAGCTAAACAATATTTGATTACTGATCCTAGCCAGTCATATACTTTTACACAATTAATTTTAGACGGAACACAGATACAAGGAGCCGTTAGTAATGCAGTAGGCGTAATTGATGAATATAAAGAAGGCGTTTTAACCGGTGTAGATATAATTAATGATTTGCCAGGGGGTACAGGATACACACCAGGAACTTATGTAGATGTTCAACTTGTCTATGGACCTAATAGCGGTGGATCTACATTAGGGGAATTTGCTTTAGCAGATATTGTAGTAGATGCATCAGGTGAAGTTACAAGTGTAGACCTAAAGCGTGGCGGGTATGGTTATGCAGAAGGAGAATTATTATCTGTACCAGTTAACCCAGGAGATGTTACATTACCAGGTGCATCATATGTACCTAGATCAGCAGCAGGAATTGATTTTGAAATCACTATTTCTAATATTGAAAATAGATTATACTTAACTTTAGACCAAAGTGCTGGTTTAGAATTTAATGCAAACAACACAAATTTGGACTTTATTGTAGATGATACAGATATAAGTGTAACAATCACACAAGGAACACAATTTACAGCAGGCTTTAAGGGCGATACAACAGGAGTTGATCAGGCAAATGATTACATTATTTTCCAAGCCCCTCATCCCTTTGTTAACGGAGATCATGTAAGATACAATTCGAATTCTAATCCAGTTGTACCAAATTTGGTTAATGGCGATACATATTATGTAAAAGTAATAGATCCTAATACGATCCAAGTATATACTGATTATGGTTTACAAGGACAAAACCTAGTTAATATTGCTGGAACTAGCGGCACTAATAACCACTTTTTTGAGACCGATAGCCTAGCAATAGATGTAGATAGATTTTATCTAGCAAGCCACGGTCTAAGCACAGGAGATGCTGTAAAAGTTACTGCCGCAGACGCACCTGTGGGAATGACCAGTGGAGAATTCTTATTCGTTGGTAGTGTTACACAAAATACATTTACATTACATGAGGCAAGAGGATCTGCATTAAGCAGCACAAACGGCTTAGTTGTAGCTTCCCAAAATTATTTGTCAGCAGGTACAGGTGATATAATAATCCGTAAACAAACAGTTATAATTATAGGAGATGCAAATACTAGTGGACAGTTAGAAACAAGTTGGAGTAACTTAACAACCACTACAATTGATGCTTCAAATATAATAAGTGGAATTATCGATCCGGCCAGATTAGGAACAGGAGCTGCAAATAACAGTACATATCTTCGAGGAGATAATTCTTGGCAGTATGCAGTTGCAGGTTTAACAAACACAACATTAAATGATCCTATTACACTTACTGGCAATTTTTATAATGACGGTTTAAAAAACATATATTATGGTAACATTGATATCAAAGTTGAAAAGGCAAGTTATTTAAATCCTACAGCACCTATAGCTAACGAAGAAACATTAGGTGTAGCAGCATTTGCGTATGATTATTTTACAATTGGGAATAATGGTTTAGTAACAACAAAGCTCACTACAGACGGTGGAAAAATAGATGCTCTTTATCTGTCACAACAACCTGCAAGCTATTACAGAAATCCTGTTAATTTATCACGAGATGTTCCTATAGAGCACGGCGGAACCAATAGGTCAACTTACACACAAGGTGATATCCTGTATGCAGAAACAGACTTACCAGTTGGAAACGCTTATTCATCAAGTTTACAAGTACTACCGATTGGAAATGAGCATGATGTAATGGTTGTTAACGGGACAGGACATCCGTCTTGGACTGGTAATTTGATCTTAAACGGAGCTACCATTGCAGATATACAGATAGGAATAACAAATTCAAACGAAATAGATACTACAGTCGGCAATTTACTTTTAGATTCATTTACTGGTGAAACAGTAATTGATGATAATTTAACTGTCACTGGAGATTTAACAGTCCAAGGAACTACAACAACATTAAACACTACTACTTTGGACGTAGAAGATCTAAACATTACAGTTGCAAAGGGGGCTGCAGATGCTACAGCAGCAGATGGTGCAGGTTTAACTGTTGATGTAGGTACAAACAATCCTGTAATTGCCAATCCCACAATTACTTATACAAGCACTGACGATCGTTGGAATATCAATAAAACATTCAGCGCAGGATCAAATACCTTTGTTTCAACAGCCACTGTAGGTTTTGTAGGGAACGCAACTTCCGCTGATAAGTGGGCAACTGCTAGAACAGTAACATTCCAAGACAATGGTGCCTCAGTCACTGGTGTAACAGGTTCATTCACAATAGACGGAAGTGCAAATGTTAATAATGTAGTGCTAACATTAGTAGATGAGCAAGTACAAGACATTGTAGGAGCAATGGTTAGCAGTAATTCAGAAAGTGGTATAGCGGTAACTTACAACGATACTTCCGGAACCTTAAATTTCGACGTTGAAGATCCAACAATAACTATAAGCGGATCAGTTTCAGGTTCAGCTCAAATGATAAATTTAGCAAATGTTGAAATTAGTGTATCTCCTGTCGCTGATGCAGTTACGCTAGGAACACACACAACTGGAAACTACGTAGCAACTGTAGGAATTGGAGAAGTAGATAGCACTGCTGGGTTAACATTAACAGGAGCAGCAGGAGAAGGAACAGCCGTTACACTTAGCCATGCAGATACAAGCAGCCAAGCAAGTACTACCAATGCCAGTCTAAATGTTATACAGAATGTAACTGTTGACACATACGGACATGTAACGGGTCTAAGTTCAATAAACGTAGAAATCGGGCTTAGTGGTATAACTTCAGTAGGAGCAAGTACTACAGATGCAATTACTGTAGGTGGACTTACAACCACTGCTAATTTAGTAATCGATGGTGGAGATGCTGCACAGGATACATCAATAGGGTCGTTGATTTGGCGTTCAAACAATTCTGTTGCATCTGACTTTGATTATGCCTATATAGATACCATAATAACAAACAAAGGCACTACTGCTGAAGCTGGTAATTTACGATTTTATGCAAGTTCCAGTAGTTCTGCAGCATTAAGCTTTTACGCAACATCAACCACGTTAGAACCAGGAAGTACTAATTCAATAGATTTAGGAGCGCAGACTAACGTATGGGCAAATTTACACATTACTACTGTAAATGCAGTCAATGTAAATGCAAGCGGTGGAGTAGTTACTAGTGGATTGACTGCTACATCAACTACAAATTTAAATGGAGATGTCAATTTAGGCGATCAAACTACTGATACAATTACATTTAATGGTAGGATAGATAGTGATGTACTTCCAAGCACTAACAATACTAGAAGCTTAGGGTCATCAAGCCTTACTTGGAATACTATTTATGCAGGAGTATTTGCAGGAACTGCTACAAAAGCACAATATGCTGACTTAGCTGAAATGTATGCCGCAGACGACCATTATACTCCAGGAACTGTAATGATGTTTGGAGGAGATAAAGAAGTTACTGCTGCAAAAGGATTAGGAACAACAAAAGTAATTGGGGTTGTCTCTACTGATCCTGCATATTTAATGAACAGTGAACTTGACGATGGTACTGCAATTGCACTAAAAGGCCGTGTTCCATGCTTGGTAATTGGAAAAGTAGAAAAGGGAGACATGTTAATTGCTAGTGATACAGCAGGAGTAGCAATAGCAACAAAAGAATTTATAGGCGGCGCTATAATAGGTAAAGCAATAGAAGCTAGCAATGATACGGAAATCAAAGTTATTGAAATTGCCGTTGGTGTTTTATAAGGATAAAGAATGTCTATTCAGAATATAAATATTGGTTATTTGGCAAATGATGGTACAGGTGATGATCTTAGAGATGCTTTCATCAAAGTTAATAACAACTTTGATGAAATGCAACTTTTACTAGACAATGCTATAGTAGTAACAGGAGAAAGTGTCGGTCTTGGTAAAAATATTTTTAAACAAAAAATTGGTAATATTTTAGAATTTAAAACTTTAATACAAGGAAATAATGTATTACTAACTGAACATGGTGATAGCGTAACAATTACAGCCGATAGTGGATTAGAACAAATTATTGTTTTAACAGAAGCAGGAAGTATAATTTTGCCTGGTGGTCAACAACTACTAAACATTTACGGCGGTACAAATATTGGAACTGCTGTACAGGTAGACGGCACTGATTCTTATTTAAAAATTAATGTAAAAGGCGATGGATTACTAGAATTAGATACAGATCCACATCTTGGAGGCGATTTAATTGGTAACAATAAAAGTATATACGATGTCCATAACGTAACTGCTAATCGCTTCCAAGGAAATTTAGAAGGAACAGTTTATGGTATAGATGTTAGACAAATTAATAACGCTTTATTAGAATTTGATTTTGGCGGCATTTATCAAACAGTTTCTAATATCATTGATTACGTATATCTTACTACAGATATGGATTTTGGTACTATTACATCTCCTAGTGGTATTGTCGTAGATGAAGGAACATTCTAATCCAATAAATATATTATAAGGAGTTGATATGGGGTTTTGGAATAGACCTTCAGGTATAATATTAGCTGAGCTAGAAGAAAAACGAACTACATCAATATCGTTACCAATTGCAAGCAATTTTTTACCTATACAAGAAAATAATATAACAGTATCTTTACATTCTGGAAATCTTCCCCGTGGAATGTATTTAGAAAATAGGACTATCAAAGGCACACCATTTGAAGTTTTAATTGACACAGTTTACACATTTGTCATTAGAGCAGAACAATATGGAGTAATAGAAGATAGGACATTTAAAATAATAGTGGTAGGTTCAGACGAGCCTGTTTGGTCCACGCCCGCAGGAAACTTACCTATAGGCGAAAATAATAGATATTTCATAATTGATAGCGAAATTGTAGACTTCCAATTAATTGCATACGATCCAGATACATCAGCAGGAGATGTGATAGAATATTACATACAGCCTGGTGACGGAGAATTACCTCCTGGATTAAGTCTTACTATCGATGGCAGGATTGTTGGCATTGTAGAACCAGTTTTAGCCTTAGAAAAGCAAGCAGGATCAGGTAATTATGACGCAGGCTTATATGGTTCTTTCCCATTTGATTTTGGAGGGGAAGTATCGGATAATGGTTTTGATAGCTGGTTCTATGATACCGTTGTTTTTGATACAGAATTTCCTTCAGCAGTTCCGAGGAAATTAAATAGATATTACAAATTTTTAGTCAGTGTAGCTGATGCAACCACAGTTGTAAAAAGAGAATTTACAATTTATTTAGTAGGAGACGATTTCCTAAGAGCTGATAACACAGTAATGAAAATTGCTAATGGAGTGTTTACAGCTGACAATACACACATAAGAACGCCGGTTTGGTTAACACCTGCAAATTTAGGTTTCAAAAGAGCAAACAATTATATAACAATTTTTTTAGATGTAATAGAATTAGATTCATTAGTTGGCATAATTACATACGAATTACTTGCTACAAATACTGATGGAAGTCCTTCCACTGTTCCGCCTGGATTAAAATTTGACGAGTATAACGGAGAATTAGCAGGAAGAGTACCTTATCAAAATGCAGTAACTAAAGAATATAAATTTACTGTAAGAGCAAAAAGAAGATTTCCTAATTCAACAGAAGAAACAATAAAAGATAAAACATTTTATATAAGTTTGCTTGGAGAAATAGATAGCAATATCCAATGGCTAACAGAATCAGATTTAGGATTAATTAGTACAAATTTTGTAAGCGTTTTAAAATTAAATGCACAAACCACAGTTCCTAATGCAATTTTAATATATAATATAGAAAATGGGAATTTACCTCCAGGATTACGGCTTTCGCCCGACGGATCTATTGTAGGAAAAGTTAATTCTTACGGTGACAATCAAAATCCAGGGGTAACATTATTTGACACTGCAGAAACAACTTTAGATTTAAATACAACCACAATAGATAGAAAATATGAATTTACTGTAAAAGTAAGAGATCATGTTGGTTATTCTGCTATATCAAAAACATTCTATATACAAATTAAAGATCCAAGTGATAAAAATTTTAGCAATTTATATGCTAGACCGTTACTTAAAGAATCTTTACGCCTAGAATTTAAAAACATTATTAATAATCAAGATTATTTTAATAATGAGTATATTTATAGACCTTATGATCCGAATTTCGGCATACAAAGGAATCTTAGTATGTTAGTGTACGCAGGCATAGAAACAAAAGATTCTGGCTATTATGTATCTGCAATTGCAAAAAATATTAAAAGAAAAAAATACATATTAGGAGATATAAAAACTGCAGAAGCTAAAACACCAGGCACAAATGATATTGTATATGAAGTAGTTTATATAGATGTTATTGATTTAGGCATTGCAGAGCGTAAAGGTGTTAGAAAAGTTATAGAGGTAAATAAAAACAAGAAAATTACTGTTGACCAAAGTTTATTTAACCTAGATTTAACAAGTCCGCAAATAGCAAAATCTAGAGGCATACGTATAAAAACTAATTTGCAAGGAATAATAGAAATAGATTTTGATCCAAATTTTATTATAGAAGCTAGGACTGGTGAAAATTTATTAATTGATATTAATCCTCTTACAATTAATGAAAAAGTTATTGCTGGTAACCAAATTCCGGGCTATAACGAACCTTTTAGGGTAAAACCTGATCCAGAAAACACAATTAAAACAGATTATAACGGAATAAGTGTAGATGGAAGTAATGCAACAAAAAGATACATTTCTAGTATAAATCATGTTAGAGAAAATATACGAGCAATAGGAGAAACTGAAATTGAATTTTTACCTCTTTGGATGCGTACTGCCCAAGGCAAAACTTTAGAATATCTAGGCTATACAAAAGCTATACCATTATGCTATTGTAAACCGGGCACAAGTAAAGAAATTTTAAGTGCATTAGAAAGAGATAAAATCTCATTTAAAAATTTTAATTTTGATATTGATCGATTTGTTATAGATACAACAACAGGAAATTCGAATGAGCAGTACCTAGTATTTCATAATTACAAATACAACATTTAAAAACAATAAATATTAATGGAGAAAGCATGTCAAGTATAGTTTCAATAGATATAAATGAAAATTTTCCTGTAGCTGGACAGGATAACGATAGTCAAGGATTTAGAGATAATTTTAACATCATTAAAAACTCATTAGCAACTGCTAATGCAGAAATTACAATTTTAGAAAATAATACAGCAAAAACCAACACTGACAATAATTTTAACAATAACGAAATTCAAGAAGCAGTTCTTGTGAATACAACGCAAAAAACTACAACACAAGCAACAGCAACTTCTATTCCAATAAATTGGACTTTTGGCCAGCACCAAAAAGTAATAGTTTCAGATGATGTTACATTAACTTTGGCATCCTGGCCTGCAAGTGGAACCTATGGTGAAATAATTATTACTGTATTAGCCGATGATGTAGAAAGAACTATTTCTTGGGCAGCAACAGAGGGAAATAATATCAAATATACCACAGACGGTTTTTCTCTAAATTTCACTACGCAATCTAGTACAAATCCAAAAATCTTTAAATTTTGGTCAATAGATGGAGGTGCAACTGTTTATGCTCAATATTTAGGAGAATTTGTATCTTGACTCATCCCTTATCTGGTAATTTATCTGCTTTTACAGATAAAGAATTATATGACAAATATAAAGAATTACAAAATAAATATTGGTCTGTTAGCAACATTTCTGTAAAACTTCAAATAGAAATGCTATTAGCAGATTATCATTTAGAAATAGAAAATAGAAAAGGAAAAGAAAATAAAGAACTTGACGAGTTAATAAAAGTAGTATAAAATAACTTTATGTCAGAAAAAACAAAAGAAATAATGCATCTAATGTACTTGAATAATTTCGAAATTCTAAAAAAATTAGAGATTTCGCAAGACATAGATGTAAAAAAATATAATAAACATGCATCTAAATTTAATGCGCCTATACTACAATATAAATCAGAACAAGATCTCCCACAAGAACAACAAGATAAAATACTTCAGAGTGCCTGGCTTATGCCAGCTAAATATAGTTTGATTAACATTGAAGATTTTTTAATTGCAAAATGCAATACAAGAGAAGAACAAATAAGAGTACAGGAAGAGTTATCAAAATACAAAGATCAGAACTTATTGCCATTATTACAATATATGATATTTCTTGTTGACACATTACGGCAAAATAATATTATCTGGGGTGTAGGTCGTGGATCAAGTGTATCTAGCTTTGTACTTTATTTAATTGGTATAAATAGAATAAATCCAATAAAATATAATTTAAATTTTCATGAATTTTTAAAATAAGGGAAAAACAATGGAGAAAAATACAAGAGTAGCAGGCGGTGTATATCTTTCTGCTAAAGGAAAAAAAGTAGATATGGATAGCTTACGCCAACGAAATGAGTTAATGCCAGCTGTAGGTAATATTCCCGTAAATGCAAGAGGTGACTTATTAGGGAAAGGCGGAAAAATTATTAAGACCCGAGAAACCATAATGAAAGAATATTATGAAAAAAGTAAAGGCATGCCCGAAGAACAAATTGAATATCCTCAAGAGATTAAAGTTGAGAATACCATAGATTCTCCACAGAAAAAAAATAAGAAAAAAGCAGAACTTAACACAGACAAATGGTTAGAAGACGCAGACGGAAATTTTATTCCTAAGGAAGCTTGATGCGTAGATTTTTTGTTTATCATATAACAAAAAATTACTGTATAGAATTAGATTTTTTTAAATCTTTTATTTCTTTAGGTTGGTTTGCAATATTAAATTACACAATGGACATTAGATTAAAAGGATCACATAAAGGATTTTATTGGTCCTTTTATCTACTAGGTTTTAAAATTTTTGAAATAAACATTTACAATAAAAATCACGAAGAAGGTCGTGTTTACGACCCTATAATAGATTATTAAAGGATATATGTACAATACAGTTAAAGGCAATTTAAAACCAGTTAAAGACAAGGTGCTTGTCAGTGAAATGCATTTTGGTGAGCAAGTCACTGCTGCAGGAATTATCTTACGTGACGACGACGGAAAAACACACGGCATACATCCTAGATGGGGTCGTGTATGGGCAAAAGGACCTACAAATAAGGAAGATTACGAAGTTGGTGATTGGGTATTAGTTGATCACGGACGCTGGACACATGGGATTAAATTAGAAACAGACACAGGCGAAATTACTGTAAGGATGGTAGATAATAAAGACATCTTAATGGCAAGTGAAGAAAAACCTGCAGACATTATTACAGGAGTAGAATGAGTCAAATTGATTTAAACAAATACAAAGAATTTGTATCAGCAGTTACTTCAGCAGAAAGTAATGATACAAACGCTATGACAAAACGATTAAACAAAATTGAAAATGAAACTAACGTAAATATGGCACTACTTTTAACAGGTGCTATTGGACTCTCATCAGAAGGAGGAGAATTTGCAGAAATTGTTAAAAAATGCGTATTCCAAGGCAAGCCACTTGACCAGGATACTAGGTTCCATATCAAACGAGAACTTGGTGATATACTTTGGTATTGGATTAATAGTGTTCGTGCAATGGGGCTTGACCCGAATTCAGTGATTGAAGAAAATGTAAATAAACTTAAAGCAAGATATCCAGAGGGTGAGTTCGATGTATACTACAGCGAAAACCGTAAAGAAGGCGATTTATAGTGTTTTATTTTTCATCAAACGCAGTCTGCATTTTAGCAGGCGAGATAGCAAAAAGTAAAATTATAAAGGAATAATTGTTATGAACACCCTATTTCAATCTAACGTAAACTCTATTAGACAAACAGACGATGCTGGATTACAGCAGTTTATGACTACAATGTATAATCATACAGCCGCAGGATTAGCGGTAAGTGGTTTTACATCTTATATGGTGTATGCTACCGGTCTTATTAACATATTCCTAAGCGGTATTATGCTTTGGATTACAATGCTAGCTCCGCTCGGCATGATACTGTATTACAGTTTTAAAGGACAGGATTGGGATGTTTCTGCTATAACCAAATTTTATTACAGTTTTGTAATAGTCATGGGTATTGGAATGAGCAGTGTTTTTGCTGTATTTTCTAGCACCAGTATTGTAGAAGCATTCTTAGCAACAGCATTAACATTTGGTGCTGCAAGTGCTTATGGTTATTTTACAAAAAGAGATCTAACCAGTTGGGGTAGCTTTTTAATTGTTGGCCTGATTGGCATACTAATAGCTGGTTTAATAAATTTGTTTTTTGGTAGTCCGATGATTTCGTTTGTAATAAGTGTATTAGGTATAATTATCTTTACAGGCCTGACAGCTTATGATAGTCAGCAAGCAAAGGAGATCTATCACACCACTGGAGATCCTAAATACGGTGTTCAATTTGCACTTAACTTGTACCTTAATTTTATCAACCTTTTCCAAATGATCTTACATCTTATTGGCACTAGAGAATAATTTAACCATTGACATCCTACTATAGTATGCTATTATTATAGTAGGATTTTTTATGACCACACGGAGACACTTTGCAACCTAGCCCTATTAACACACTACAACAATTGATGATTATTACCGCAGAAGAGTGCGGTGAACTTACACAAAGATGTAGCAAGATCATACGGAAGTATGCTACAATAGAAGAAATAGAAGAAGAGCAAAGACAAAAATTCGTAGAGGAAGCAGGCGATGTGTTGTGCATGCTAGAATTATTAGTAGCACACAAAATCACCAATTGGAAAGAGCTTAGACATCGTGTATCAATTAAACAGGATAAACTTAAAACTTGGAGTGAGTTAATCAAATGAAAGAACTTTGGGTAGAAAAATATAGACCTAAGTCTGTAGAAGGATATGTTTTTAGAGATGAAGCACAAAAAAAGCAGATACAACAATGGATTAAAGATCAAAGTATTCCACATTTGCTTTTTAGTGGGAATGCAGGTATAGGCAAGACAACTTTAGCAAAATTACTGCTAAATGAACTAAATGTGAATGAGTTTGATATCTTAGAAATAAATGCAAGTCGTACTAACTTAGTTGACGATGTGAGATTTAAAATTGTAAACTTTGTCCAAATGATTCCTTTTGGAGATTTTAAAGTTGTGCTTTTAGACGAAGCAGACTATTTAAGTCATAATGCACAAGCCGCTCTTAGAGGTGTTATGGAGGAATATCATGAGTTTGCTAGATTTATATTAACATGTAATTATCCTAACAAAATTATTCCTGCTATCCATAGTAGATGCCAAGGATTCCATATTGCTCGGGTAGATCAAACAGAATTCACCGCTAGAGTAGCAGAAATTTTAATTGCAGAAAATGTAACACCAGATCTCGATATCCTTGATACATACGTCAAAGCTACCTATCCAGATTTACGCAAGTGTATAAATATGGTGCAAATGAATGTACAGGATAAAAGTCTACTTGCTCCACACGAAAGTGACTCTGGCGAAGCCGACTGGAAACTAGAGATGGTAGATCTTTTCAAAGCAGGTAAAATTGCAGAGGCTAGAAAGCTACTATGCGGCACAGTCCGTCCTGAGGAAATGGAGGGTATTTATAGATGGCTTTACGAAAATTTAGAATTATTTGGCGATGACGAAAAACAAGATTCAGCAGTATTAATTATTAAACAAGGACTAGTTGACCACACATTAGTTGTTGACCCGGAAATTAATCTTGCTGCTGTACTAATTAAATTGAGTAGACTATGACATATATTGTAGATGACAACTGTATTAATTGTAAACACATGGATTGCGTAGAAGTATGTCCAGTAGACTGCTTTTACGAAGGAGAAAATACTTTAGTGATTAATCCAGACGAATGTATCGACTGCGGAGTATGCCAGCCAGAATGCCCTGTAGATGCAATTTGGCCTGACACCAAAGTTGATCCAGCAAAAAAGCAATTTTGGATAGACTTTAACCATAAATGGTCGCAAGAGTGGCCAAATATTACTGTTAAACGAAAAGAAGATGTACCAGCGGATGCAGCGGCATGGGCATATCGCCCAAACAAGTTAGAAGAACATTTTTCAGAAAAACCCGGAAAAGGAGATCAACCAAAGGAAGATGAATGAAAGTAAGATTAGTTAGTTACTCCCAACCTGCAGAAGATTTCGCAAAATCAGTAGAAGTATTACCCAATGCACAGGATTTAGTTGCATATTGTGCAAGGGTGTCTAATCCTTCTAATCAGATGAACACTGAAACAAGCGAACGATTATTAAAATATCTTATTAAGCACAAACATTGGAGTCCGTTTGAAATGGTAAGTGCTTGTTTAGAAATAGAAACTACTAGAGACATCGCACACCAAATCGTACGACATCGCAGTTTTGCATTCCAAGAATTTAGTCAGCGATATGCAGATCCAGCTGAATTTGGAGATCAGTTTGTTATTCGCGAAGCTAGATTACAAGATGACAAAAATAGGCAAAACAGCATTGAAACAGACGATCCGGAATTAGAAGCACATTGGATACATAAGCAGCGAGAAGTTATTGCGGCTGCCAAAGCAGCATATGAATGGGCTATTGAAAACGGTATTGCTAAAGAGCAAGCACGGGTTGTATTGCCAGAAGGAAATACAAAGACACGCCTTTATATGAATGGCAGCCTACGTAGTTGGGTACATTACATTGAATTACGTGGAGCAAATGGGACACAAAAAGAACACATGGAAATTGCCCACGCCTGTGCAAAAGTTGTAGCAGAAATCTTTCCAAACATAATGAGCTTTGTAGATGAAGGATAAATTTATCCATGCATTTATGGACGTTGCGGAACGTTTTAGCAAATTATCTAGTGCAAAGCGACTGCAAGTAGGTGCTATTATTGTAAAGGATGATAGGATTATTTCTATTGGTTACAACGGTATGCCTAGCGGATGGGAAAATAATTGCGAAGCAACTATTTTTGTAACAAAAGCCGAAGCACAAGGCTATGATATGGTTGCTCAGGGCTACACTGAAACTGAAAAAGGTAACTGGACAAGATTAAAAACTCGGCCAGAAGTATTGCATGCAGAAAGTAATGCCCTTGCTAAACTTGCCCGCAGTAGCGAAAGTGGCGAAGGTGCAACAATGTTTATTACACATCAGCCATGTTTAGACTGTGCAAAATTAATTTATCAAAGTGGTATTTCTAGAGTATATTTTAAAGAGCCTTATCGGCTTGACACTGGATTAGATTTCTTACAAAAATCTAATGTTGAAGTATACAAAGTTTAGGGGCCTTTCGACCCCCCTCCTTAGTTAATGGGTTATTCGTCTCCGTAGATAGCTAGTACTTCTTTAACTGCTTCGTGACGTTCAATGTCACGATGCTCAAAGTTTACTATATCTAACCGGGTTAAATCACGAGTGTACAAATGTTTTATGAATGACACTAAACCATTGTCTGTAAGTCTATCTGCTTGTGCTAGATCACCAGTAACTACCATCTTAGAACCCTCTCCAATGCGTGTTAATAACATCTTCATTTGATTAGGTGTTGCATTCTGCATTTCATCTGCTAGAATAAAACTGTTCTTAAATGTCCGTCCTCGCATGTATGCTAGTGGTGCTATTTCTATAATGCCTTCGTCGATCATCATAGTTATTTCTCTGGCAGTGAAATATTCTCTTATGACATCGAATATAGGTCTAGTCCATGGAGCCATCTTTTGCTCTAGCGTTCCTGGTAAAAATCCTAAGTCTTCATCGACGCTAACTGCAGGACGAGTAACAATAATTTTTTCAACCTCACCTTCCTTAAACAGTTTTACAGCGATTTGTACTGCTAATAATGTTTTACCTGTACCAGCTGGACCTATTCCAAAGACGATGTCTTTATCTTTGTCTAGCAATTTTAACATGTAAGTTTCTTGATTTCTATTACGTGGTAGGACTCTAACTTGACGCTTTTTCTTATATGCATCAAATTCAACAACGTTATTAGTTGCTTCTTCATATTTCGGCTTGCGAGCCGAACGTCTTGCACCCATTAAGTTCCTCCTTGTTGGATAAAAAATAGGGCTTAACCTTAACAGTAAGGCTGTTGCCCTACACAAATATTTAGCTGTATCTTTTAAAGCTAAACTTACCTTAAAATACGATAAATAAAAGTAATAAATATAGGATTATCTGAAATGCAAGACATTTATGACGTAATAAAAAACGTAGAAAGAATATATGAAAGTAACACAGGTTTCCAAATCCTAAAAGATTTCGAGCGTGTATTAGATGAATTAGACTTATATGTCTATGATAATTGGGAAGACGGTGAATTAGCCGAAGGTCCAATTATAGATAGACATTGGGTAACATGTAAATTTTTCTGGGATAGGAATAAAATGCCAGATCCTATGGGAGGTAAGAGATTATTAGATTATGATTGCAAGATTAAGTATCAAAAAACTTATATGCTCAAACCTAGGAAAATACGCAAACCAGATGACATTAGACCGGGCACAAAAAAAGGGAAACTCGATCGTCGTCCTATTTGGATTGTAAGCATTATGATGCCTAAAAAATTATTAGCTGATATATATGGTAGCTACAAAGAAAAATGGGATTGGATAACAGATCCTGCAACAGAAGCAACAGCACCTGGTACTGAGCAACCAGCTGATGACCTAGCAGCAGGCGGAATGCCCGAAGGAATGGATATGGGTGGAGCAGCACCACCTGAAGCTGGAGCAGCACCACCTGAAGCTGGAGCAGCACCAGCAGGAGCAGTATAATGAGTCTACATAAGCACGATTTAAAATATATGATGTATGATATTTTTGAAGTAGATTCATATACAAGCAAAATGGGAGAAGATCAAGACATTGTAGTTGTAAGTTTTACAATGAAAGACAAGGCACCTGCAGACGATTTAGTTAAATTTTTAGAAAGCGGCTATAGTTTTATACTTGATGCAGATGTATCAGCAGGAGAACTAAAAGATGGAAATTATAAAGTTTTTGTAGAAATTGAAAGAGATAGACATATAGGCGAAAACTTATATGAAATGCTTGACGGTGTTAAAAAAATAAGCGGAGTAAATAATTTAAAATTCCGTTATTATAAAAACTTTAACAGCAAAGAAGCAACATTAGAAGCACTTACAGAAACAATACCAACAAGTGCAGATGATTACAGTGTAAAACTAGAACAAACAACAATGGAAAACTACAAGCATTTCTTTAGCAATAGTTATTGTGATAATATTGAGATGTTAAGCGAAACTATTGTATTACAAAAACCACACACAGAACGATTACAACTACGATTTTTAGATTTCGGTGACAAACAAGATGTATTTGATAGGTTAACAGAAAGTTTTAATCCATGGGATTTTGCAGAAATTATATATCTATCAAAATATATAGGCGATTATAATATTACCAAATATGGTAATAAATTGACGTTAGAAAACAAAGGAAAAACACTAGTTGTAGAACGCATTTCTTAAGGAGAACATAATGGCAAAATCCGACTTTAAATTTGCATTTGAACCGCCAATGGTTAAAGAATTATTACATGGAAATATTGAATGGAATAATTGGTATAATGCAATGTGTGAGATTTTGCCTCTTTGGGAAATTAACACTATTGACCGTGTAGCAGGATTTATTGCACAATGCGGTCATGAATCTCGTAACTTTTCTGTACTAACCGAAAACCTCAACTACTCAGCAGCCGCACTTAATCGCATCTTCCCCAAATATTTTATCCGTGCAGGTAAAAATGCACAAGAATATCATAGACAACCAGAACGTATTGCAAATGTAATCTATGCTGATCGCATGGGTAACGGTGATGAGGCTAGTGGCGACGGTTGGAAATATAGAGGCGGTGGTATACTGCAGTTAACAGGTTGTAATAACTATACAGCATTTGCAAAAGAAATGGGAATTACTGTAGATGACAGTGTAAACTATGTAAGGACAAAAAAAGGCGCCTTAGATAGTGCATGCTGGTTTTGGGACACAAACAACATAAACCGTTATTGTGACGATCAAGATATCGTGGGTATGACTAAACGCATTAATGGCGGTACAATTGGTTTGGAAGATCGCAAGAAGCACTGGGAACATGCATTAGATGTGTTAGGAGGCGATCTTGATTCTCACAGTGTTGACCATAATCAAATTGTTAAAAAAGGCAGTAGGGGGGCATTAGTCACAGAAATACAAGAACGATTAGATATTAAACCTGCAGATGGTATATTTGGTCCAGGAACTGAAGAAATAATAAAAATTTGGCAAGAAGATAACGGACTTTATCCAGACGGTATAGTAGGTCCTAAGACAATTGAAAAACTATTAGGCTGATTATGGGTATTTTTGCTGGCATAAAATATGGCTTAATAGCACTTGTATTACTTGCTGGACTTGCAGCATATGATTATGTAATAGATTTACGTGTAAATTTAGAACAAACAAAAGCTAACCTAGCAACATCCGAAGCAAACACACAATTGTTAGAAAATGAAATAGGTAAACAGCAAGAAGTGCTTGACCAATTACAAAAAGATTTTAAAGACATTACAGAAGCAAATAAAAAACTAGAAAATGTAAATCAAAAATTAGTAAAAGAGTATGCAGCACTTGACACAAAATTTAACAAGATTAATGCAAGTGGAGAAAAGCGAGACATTGGTAATCTTGCTGTACAAAAAACAAAAGCAATAGAAAAAATTGTTAATCGTGCAAGTGCCAATGCCTTAAGATGTGTAGAGATAGCTATGGGTAGTCCACTTACAGAAGAAGAAAAAAATGCAACAAAAAAATCACAGATCAATCCTGAATGTACTAGCATTGCGAATCCTAAATTCGTACAGTATTAAAATATTTGCATTAATATTACCCGTATTGTTTTTTGTAAACAGTTGTACAAAAGACATAACCCCTCCTCCTGTTAAAAAAATAGAAACAGTAACAAAATATATAGAAAAAACTCCCCTCAACTTAGACAAACCTGCCCCAGTAGAAATGAGTAAAGTAAACTGGATACTAATAACCGAAGATAATTACGCAGATGTATTTGCAGAATTAAAAGACAAAAATGCAGATGTTGTTCTTTTTGGTTTAACAGATGACAATTACGAAACCCTAAGCAAAAACTTTGCACAAATCCGTGCATACATAATCAAACAAAACGAAATAATAAAACAATATAAAAACTACTACGAAAATGTTACAAACTAACCAGATCTAATGTAACATTTGTATCGCTAAATACTATGTACGCCCGAGGGCGGTAATGGGGGCAAATATGGATTTAGCACAACAAGTACAAGGTATGTCACACACTGAGAGTTTTCAGATGCTAGGAATGCATCTAACTGACATGATAGTACCTTGGTTAGCAATCTTAATTAGTATAGCAGCAGCATTTTGGTTTAAAGATTTTGCACAAAATCTTGTAGCCGGTATGGCGTTTAAATATGGTGGCAACTTTCGTGAAGGCGATCAAGTCATCTTAGACGGACACGATGCTATGATTATTAAGATAGGCATGAAGGAAACTGTATTTGGTAGATACACGGACAAAGGTTACACCTGGCAATATGTACCAAATGAAAAAATTGAATACCACAAATTAGAGAAAATTGTACACAGAGATCTACACTTAGATACTGATATAGAAAAAGGGCAACAGATAATGGAGCTGATAGCAAAAGCTCAATCAACATACAAAAAACCATTGGAGGTAAACAAAGATGCCAAGGGCACATCCCCTCTCGAAGGATGAGGAAACCAACATAGTAGAAAACAAAACTGAAACAGGATTTGACAAATACAAATATGACGAAGAAATTGCTGTTCCTGCTTCTGAAGGAAGGGCAACAAAACGGGTAAAATTAGATTTAGAAGTAGATGCAACAGCAAAAGACCTTGGTGTAAATCCTTTTGCAAAATGGATACATCTTGCCCATGCTGTAGACAGCTGGCGAATTTTTCCACGTATCTTTATCCTAACCTATATTGTATTATTACATAAGAGTGTGCTATGGTATATGGAATTACCAAATCCTACTCTAGAACAATCTGGGCTTATAAGCATAGTAGTTGGGGCAGGTGCTGCTTGGTTTGGATTATATACAGGGAGTAAACGTTAATGTTGGTGTTTAGCTACGAAATTATGAACTTCTAATTAGCAAAGGTAATATTAAATTATAACTAAGTAGTATTATGGACTACTACGATTTACTCGGGGTTAAGCGGTCAGCCTCGGCAGACGAACTTAAAACCGCTTATAAAAGACAAGCAATGAAAAACCATCCTGACAAGGGTGGCGATCCTGAAAAGTTTAAACAGATAAACGAAGCTTACCAGGCATTATCTGATCCGCGGCAAAAACAGATGTATGACCAGTTTGGTACAACTGATCCGCAGCAAGCACAGATGAACCAAGGTGGTTTCCATTTTACATCAGGAGCAGGAGCTGATTTTGAGGACGTATTAAGACATTTTGGATTTGGTGCACATTTTGGCAGAGGTTTTGCTAATCAACAAAGACGAAATAAAGATATAAAATTAAGATTGTTAATTAATTTAGTTGATATTTTTACAGGAAAAACAGATACAGTAACATATAAACTGCCGAATGGAAAAACTGAAATTATAGATATTACAATCCCTCCAGGAATAGAAGATGGAGATGTGGTCAAGTTTTCAGGCTACGGGGACAACAGTTTTCCACAATTTCCGCGTGGAGACTTACTTATTCAAATACAAATAAAACCTGATCCAAATTTTAGACGCGAGGGTAGTAATATTTTTACAAGTATTAAAGTAGACATTTTTGACTTAATTATAGGTTGTCAAAAAGAAATTGCTACACCCGATAAAAAGAAAGTAAGTTTAACAATACCTCCAACTACTTTACCTAATACAGTATTTAACATTAGCGGCTACGGCTCTCCTAGCAGATCAACCAATCGCAATGGTAACTTGTTAGTAGAAGTAAAGCCAATCATGCCAAAATTAAATAGTAAACAGTTAGAGAGTTTGAAAAATTTTAAGAACAAGATTACTTGACAGCAAAGCAAAATTTATGTATAATAATAGAAATCTATTTTTAAAAGGATAATATGGTAGAGCCGAGTGAAGAATTAAAACTGGTTTTTGAAAAATCTATAAATGATGCAAAACAATTATTACATGAGTATGTAACCCTTGAACATTTACTGTTTGCTGTGCTTTGTAGTGACAATTTAGTCAATATACTAAAGGGATTTGGGTCAGATGTAGATTTTATCAAAAAAAATTTAGAACACTATCTAAAAAATGACTGTGGGGACATAACTTCTACAGAGCCTGTTGCAAAACCAAAAAAAACACAAGCAGTTGAACGTGTTTTAAATAGAGCATTTACCCAATGCCTTTTCAACGGTAGATCCCAAATCGAATTATCTGACATTATTCTTAGTATAATTGCTGAGAAAAAATCTATGGCAAGCTACTATCTCGAAAAAGGTGGTGTGAACAAAGATCAATTAACAGATTACTTGCATAATGAAATAGAACCTGATTTAGAGTTAGAAGAAAACAATAGTCAAGCACAAAGGGCACTTAAATCATTTACTGTAAATTTAAATAAAGAAGCAGAAAATAATAAAATCGATCCAGTAATTGGTAGAGAAGACATTATAGAATCTGTTGCATTATCTTTAGGCCGCAGACAAAAAAACAATATTATTCTAGTAGGTGATCCTGGAGTAGGGAAAACGGCTATTATAGAAGGACTAGCATATAAAATTGTCCATAAAGAAGTACCTGAATTTTTAAGCGAATATCAAGTATATAATCTTGATATAGGAGGCTTGTTAGCAGGGACAAAATATCGCGGAGACTTTGAAGAAAGATTAAAATTAATCTTACAAGGTTTAAAAAGCAAAGGAAAAACTATACTTTTTATTGACGAAGCACACATGATAAACGGTGCTGGCGCAGGAGGCGGTAAAGACTCAAATGATCTTGCTAATATGCTCAAGCCTGCACTAAGCAAAGGCAATATTAAAGTTGTTGCTAGCACTACGTGGGAAGAATATAGGAAATATTTTGAGAAAGACCGGGCATTAATGCGTAGATTCCAGCGTGTCACAGTAGAAGAACCGTCACCTGAAATCACTGTTGATATCCTTAACGGTATTAAAAAATATTATGAAGAATTCCATAATACAGAAATTACAGAAGAAGCTATCAAAGCAGCAATCAAATTAAGTGTAAAGTATCAAACTGATAAGAAATTACCAGATAAAGCTATAGATTTAATTGACGTTGCCTGTAGTAGATTTAACCTTATAGAGGATGAAATTGAAAGGAAGATTGATGACAAATCAATTCAATTTGAACTTGCAAAAATGATTAATTTGCCAGCAGAGCAGGTAGCAGAGAGAGAAACTGAAAATCTAGCACATTTGGAAAAGAATATTAAAGACAGTGTGTATGGACAAGACAAAGCCATTGAAGATCTAGTTGATAAAATCCTTATCGCACAAGCTGGTCTTAAAGAAGAAACAAAGCCAATTGGTAGTTTTGTGTTTATGGGACCTACAGGAACTGGAAAGACAGAAACTGCGAAACAGCTCGCTAATCATTTAGGAGTAAAGCTTGTAAGATTTGACATGAGTGAGTATCAAGAAAAACACAGTGTTGCAAAATTAATTGGTTCTCCTCCGGGATACGTAGGCTACGAGGAGAGTAACGGCCTTCTTATTACAAAACTAGAAGAACATCCTAATTGCGTTTTATTACTAGATGAAATTGAAAAAGCTCATCCAGATGTTTCGCAGATTTTACTACAAATTATGGATAATGGAAGGATTACAGGATCGCACGGTAAAGAAGCGGATGCAAGGAACTGTATTCTAATCCTTACAACCAATCTTGGTGCAGAAGAAGCAGAGAAAAACACTATAGGCTTTGGTAACGAGTTTGATCAGACGTATTCAGATACAGAACTCAAAAACTTTTTTGCTCCAGAATTTAGGAATAGGCTCGACGGTGTTGTCACATTTGGTAAGTTAAGTAAAGAAACTATGATGAAAATTGTAGGCAAATTTTTGTATGCACTTAGACAACAGGTACAGCACAAAAATATCACAATATCAATCGATGACGAAGCACTTGACATGCTCGTAGAGAAAGGATATGACAGCAAGATGGGTGCAAGACCGTTGCAGAGAATTATTGATAGAGAAATCAAAAAACCTCTTAGTAAAGCAATGTTGTTTGGTAGTTTAAAAAATGGCGGGAAATGTAAGATTGTGATTAAAGATAACGAGTTTGATATTACAGTAGAGGAGGAGCATGTTGCAGCACATTGAGACTACCAAGTTATATTATAATGAATACCTTTATGCGTTAAAATGTCAAAATCCTCTACTTACTATTTTCCGCGGATGTCAATCAGGCGCTAGCTGGGCAAGAAGAATACTTGACGGGCTACGTCCTTATTTTGAAGATAAGCAAAAATTATCTTCAGATATCCCGCATCACATAAGGGAGGAAATAAATAAAGGCAAGATTAAATATCGCCATTTTAGAGATGCACAAACAATTTATAAATGCCTAAGTGAAAAATTTTCAAGCCAAGAATTTAAAATTAGGATAGATTGGCCGTCATCTGCTAAGTTTTATGCAAACGACAAAGCATGGTTATTAGAGATGGCTACTAGAGTTGAATGTGCTTATGAATTCCATCAACCGGATCCGAAGTATGTTAATACATTATTGCAAAACGGGCACATCATCCTTGTTGATAAACCTCCCGTATATAAATGGAAAGTAAAATTTAACAGCAACAAAGGCAATCCTAACTTTGCTAAATGGTGCAAAAACAATCCAGACAAAATTAAAATTTCCGACAGCACAATAGAGTATATGGAAAAAAGCTACGGGCTAGAAGGATGTTTTATGTATGTACGTGATAAATCTGTATTAACACTTGTAACTTTAATGGCAGGAAATAACCTAGGTCGTACTGATGAACTTGTGTATTGTAAAGATTTAGATAAATAACAATATGTTAGTTTCTGAGATATTTAATACCGAAGCTGAGTACCAATCATGTAGAGCGTGGTAATATGAGATTAGATGAGATAGGAATTTCCTTACAAAAAGATATTGATTTTGATTTAGTAGAAGATGCTTTAGTATTCATGCGTAATAATCCTATGTTTTATAGGAAAGACTATTACCCAACTGTTGCTAAAATGGCAGATATGCACAGAGGAGGATCGTCATATGATCCTGATTCTATATTGTCGCCTATGGTAACAAGAGGTATTAATAGCTACTGCAAGGAATATAAACTTGCTAACATGCCAGATGACATCTTCCACGAAGACCATAGACGTAGATTATTGAATAAAATACGTGAAGAAGAATTAAAGCAGATAGAAAAAGGTGATTATACGTGAGGTTAAGACAGCTATTTGAAGCACCTGGTAAAACTGCTGCATTTGCGTTTGGCAGATTAAATCCTGCAACAAATGGTCATGAGCTTTTAGTACAAGAAATAGTAAAACAACCTGGAGATGCTTTCCTCTTTTTAAGTGATAGACCTGCTAAACTTCCTTCTGATCCTTTGTCAGCAGCAGAAAAATTAGATTGGGCACAAAAAAGCTTTAATAATATTGCTGTAGGTTTAGCAAAAAATGCTTTAGTTGCTGCAGACAGATTATACAAAATGGGATATACAAATTTAATATATCTAGAGGGCGAAGCTAAGATGGGCACTGTTATTAAAAAATATAACGGTGTAGAAGCTGCAATGCACAACTTTAATTTTGATAATATTGATCTAGTTAGATTAGAAAGAGATCCAGACGATCCCGGAGCCCGAGGCATGAGTGCAACAAAACTTAGACAAACTGTAGTGGATAATGATTTTGATGCATTCCAAGCCGGTATAACACAAGCTGCACAACCTTACGCAGAAGACATGTTTAAAAAATTACAAGAACTTTTAAACGTAAACGAAGCACATATGGTAGGTCATGATACTATTATTCCACAACCTAAATTAACACTGGTAATAGACACACCTGGTGATTTAGATTGGTACAAACTAGGACAGCATTATCCTACACTTGCACAACAAGATCCAAGAGAATACGGCCAAGAAGACTCCGATACAGTAATGACATTTAGCACCCCAGCAGAAATGTCTCATATGAAACGAATGCTAGACAAGATGGGTGCAAAGTATAAAGAAATTGGTGGCACTCACCAACATCCTGAAGTCCATCAGCCAAAAAAATGAATTTAGACGAACTTAAAAAACTAGCAGGTATAACAGAATTTACAGGGTATACAGAATATAAGATAGATGAAAATCCCAGTGAAACTGCAACTGCATTAAAGAAAAAAGAAAAGGAAATGGGATTAAAACCCGGAGATCAAGATTGGTTTAAACTTTGGTTTAGTCAACCTTACATGACTGGCCCTGTGCAATTTAGAGGAAGGAAAAAATGAAATTAAATGAGATTGATTTATCCTTGAAAGATATTATAAAAGCAATTAATTTTGGTAGAGCTGCACAAAATATTACAGCTGATCAAGTAAAGCAAGCAGCATTTAATATTGCTCAGCAAAAAACAATCGATTATATAGATAAATCAGCTGAAGATGCATACTACAGTAGACAAAAAGACCAATATCCTCCTCAAACAAGGAAACCACAAAGAAAATTAGGTAGAATGAAAGGAGACTTTCTAAAATGATTGTAAGTGAAATATTAGAATCAGCAACAGGCAGCTCGATAAGCGGCGATAAATTCGATGCAAGTGGAAAACCGTTTAAAGAATCTACAACCGTACTAGAACGAAGAGAAGCTGATTTATATCATTCTACTCAAGAGTATGAAGAAATACTCAACTCAGGATTCATTGAACCAATGGAAAATGAGGAAGACCTTGAAACTGGAGCTGATGATAAACCTGCTATTAGCTTAACTAGAGATAAAAATATGAATATATTTGGTCCTGTACAATTTGTAATTGATCAAACAAAACTTGCAAACACACATAAAATTAGACCTATTGATGCAGTTTTTACTAGATGGGGCGACGGAGAGGATGAACTAGAAAGAAGATCAGAGAGCGAAGAACGGGTTTACAAACCTATCCCTATGAGTTATATCAAAGCATTACGAGTTGTAGAACCAGAATATGTTGATATAGAAGAACTTGCCGATTTAGCAGCAAAACACAACTTACCTTTGTTAGGACCAGATGACAACCCAATCACAGAAAATATAAAAGAATCGGCAACAGCAGGATCTACCGCAGCAGGTAATATAGCAACAGTAGCAAGTGTTCCTGCAGCATATAGGAAAATTAAAAAAGGCAAAAACGGATTGCCAAAAGCACCACAAGCTACAAATCCAGACGGTACTGCTAAGAATGCTATTGATACAAATATCAATCTAATGGGCGGCGTTATAAAGAGATAAATATACGAAATATATTTGGAGAACTCATGAGAAAAGAAGAATTTAAAGAAGGTTTAGGCGACTTAGCCCATGCAGCAGAGCTAGATCATGAAGTACAAATGGCTAGATCAGATCTGTATAAAATCGCAAAGTATGCAATTAAGCTTCACGAAATGCTCAAAGGTGTCAGCGAGCAAGAAGGTTTAGAAGGTTGGGTACAAGCTAAGATTACAAAGGCTTCGGACGGTTTAGAAAGTGTATATCATAATCTAGATTACAAGATGAACTTTGAGAAAAAGAACGAGCCTAGTGATATGGCAGTAGAAATGCCGTTTGAAAGTGCTTATAAAAACAACCTTGCAAGACATCTTACGAAAAATCTACAAGAAAAATCTAAAAAAAAAGTAGACGATAAAGAAGTAGACGAAGCAGACGGCGATCCTTGTTGGAAAAACTACAAAATGGTAGGAACGAAAAAGCAGAACGGTAGAGAAGTTCCTAATTGCGTTCCTAAATGAGTGCTTTATTAGCAAACTTACCTAACACAAAAGTCTATGTCCGCAAAGAATACTTAATGGATTTTAAAGGCGGACATGGAGAATTTGTAGAAGGACACTGGGTTACTGTAAAAAGCATGCCTGGTAGGGCTTTCTACTTCGAAACTTATCTCCCTGAATATGCAGCACTATACGACAAGCTTCCTATCAGTGCATTTGTAAGCGAACCAAACAAACCAGATCCAGATTTACCACTACAAGACCTACAGTTTTGGAATGCAATGGATTATGGTGTAACTGCTATATATAAACAATTTATAGGCAGTATGGATTTTGAAATACTTACTCGCAGTCATCAAGTAATGCACGGAACGTATCTATTCACTTTAGATAATTATCACGAAAGTGCAGATGAAATAGATTATTCGACAAGTGAAATACCCGAAGAACACAAAAGTTTTAATATACTAGAACTAGATAACGGACAGTATGCAGCCTATCCTAACAATAGGATGCGTGTATACGACAACAGCTTAACCCCTAAGCAACCAAAAAATCCTGATTTTAAAGTAAGCACTCAATTCTATCAAGTTGAAAATGGTTATTCATACCGACTAGGCGACACTGACGAGTATTATTGGAAATCAGAATAATATTGACAGATTAGATTTTAACCATTATAATTAAGTATTTAAAGGAGAAATATGAGCGATAGAGTCTATGGTATTGACGAAAAAGCAAAATTAGAAAGACTAGTTAACGAGGGTTGTACTGTATTACAAGAAATACAAGATTTAAACGAGGGTTTAAAAGACACTGTAAAGGCTGTTGCAGAGGAGCTTAATGTGAAACCTAGCTTAATTAATAAAGCTATTAAAATTGCACACAAAGCAGACTGGCATCGTGTTGCGGATGAATTTGAAGATCTAGAAACTTTAATAGCTACAGTAGGCAAGGATCACTGATGTTATGGCAAAAAATAAAAGATTTTTGGATTAGGAGTTATACTAGCGACAGGACTGCATTTTATTTTGAAACTATTGCTAGTATTTGTGTCTTTACAAGCATGACATGGATATCTGTTACAGCACAACACCCTCCAATGCATTTAATATATCCTGTGAGCTTTACTGGTGCAGTTTTTAGTATTATTGCATTTGTTAGGCGAGGAGTAGGGTGGCCATTAGTAATGACTATTTACTTTGCATGTTTACATGTTTTTGGTTTTGGTCGTGCAATGGGTTGGTATTGATAAATAATTTTTTACGCTTTAAGCATGTAGACGGTTCGTTAGCCAAAAAATAACGAGAAAGAATAAATGAGTTACGTTGACGCAATTTTTGATAGAAATGAAGATATAATAAGAGTTGTTGAAAGAAAAGAAGGTAAAAAACACTTCGTAGAACATCCAGTAAAATATACTTTTTACTACAAAGATCCTAAAGGAAAACACCTAAGTATTTACGGTGACCCTCTCTCTAAAATTATCTGTAAAAATACAAAAGACTTTCGCAAAGAAATAGCAATAAATAGAGAAAAAACATTATTTGAAAGTGATGTTAATCCTATTTTCCAATGCCTAAGTGAAAACTACTTAAATCAAGATGCACCAAAATTAAATATAGCATTTTTTGATATTGAAACAGACTTTGATCCTGATCGAGGATTTGCCGATCCTGCTGATCCTTTTATGCCAATTACAGCAATCACAGTAAACTTACAATGGTTAGATGCTTTAATTACACTAGCACTTCCTCCTAAAACACTTACACTAGAACAAGCTAAACACGAAGTTGCAGATTGGGGTGATGATGTCTTACTTTTTACAGATGAAGGAGATATGCTTGAAACATTCCTTGATCTTATAGAGGATGCTGATGTATTAAGTGGGTGGAACTCAGAAGGTTATGATATTCCGTATACAGTTAATCGTGTAAGCAGGATACTAAGCAAGGATGATACAAGACGCTTTTGCTTATGGAAACAATTGCCAAAGAAAAGAGAATATGAAAAGTTTGGTAAGAAAGCAGAAACATTTGACCTCGTAGGTCGTGTACATTTAGACAGTCTTGAACTATATAGGAAGTACACTTATGAAGAACGTCATAGCTATAGACTAGATGCTATTGGCGAAATGGAAGTAGGCGAGCGTAAAACTGTTTATGAGGGTACCCTTGATCAATTATACAATAACGATTTTAAAACTTTTATTGAATATAATAGACAAGACGTTGCACTGCTAGATAAATTAGATCGTAAACTAAAATTTATTGATCTAAGCAACGAACTTGCCCATGCAAATACTGTATTGCTACAAACTACAATGGGTGCTGTAGCAGTTACAGAACAAGCGATTATTAACGAAGCACACGAAAGAGGCATGCGTGTACCTAATCGCCCTAAGAGAGATGACGAAAATACAGCGGCTGCAGGTGCTTATGTTGCATTTCCAAAAAAAGGTGTGCATAAATGGATCGGAAGTATGGACTTAAACAGTCTATATCCTAGCGTAATTCGTGCGTTAAACATGGCTCCTGAAACAATTGTAGGACAACTTCGTCCTGAAATGACAGATAGTATTATCAACGAAGCTATAAGCTTGGAAAAGAAATCATTTGCGGGTGCGTGGGAAGGTCGCTTTGGTACAGAAGAATATCAAGCAGTGCTCGATCAACGTAAAGATGTTGTACTAACTTTAGATTTTGAGGATGGAAGATCTGAAACACTAAGCGGTGCCGAAATTTACAAGCTAGTATTTGATAGCGGAATGCCTTGGATGTTAAGTGCTAATGGTACAATATTCACAACTGAATTTGAAGGAGTTATTCCAGGACTATTAAAACGTTGGTATGCAGAGCGTAAAGAGCTACAAGCAATGAAAAAGAAAGCTATCGAAGCAGGTAATCCGCTAGAAATTGCTTTTTGGGACAAACGGCAACTTGTAAAGAAAATTAATCTTAATTCATTATACGGTGCAATTTTAAATCCTGGATGTAGATTTTTTGATAAGCGTATAGGACAATCAACTACGCTAACTGGCAGGCAGATTGTAAAACATATGAGTGCAGAAGTTAATAAAGTTATAACTGGTGAATACAATCACACTGGCAAAGCTGTGATATATGGCGACACAGATTCGGTTTACTTTAGTGCATATCCTGTATTAAAAACAGAAATAGACAATGGAACTATTCCTTGGTCAAAAGAAGCAGTAATTAGACTTTATGATCAAGTAGCAGAAGAAGCCAATATTACTTTTAAAGATTTTATGGCTAAAGCATTCCATTGTCCGGCTAGCAGATCTGCAGTAATTGCAGCAGGTAGAGAAATTGTTGCAGAATCAGGACTTTACATAACAAAAAAACGCTATGCAGCTTTAGTTTATGATTTAGAAGGCGAACGGAAAGATGTCGATGGCAAACCAGGTAAAGTGAAAGCAATGGGTCTTGATTTGCGTAGATCAGATACTCCAGTTTTTATGCAAGAATTTTTAATGGAAATTTTGATGATGGTTTTAAAAGAAGCACCAGAAGAAGAAATTATAAATAGGATTACTGAATTCCGTGCAGAATTTAAAAGCCGTCCAGGATGGGAAAAAGGATCTCCCAAACGTGCTAATAAGATAGGACACTATCAAAGACTAGAAGAGTCTAAAGGTAAAGCTAATCTTCCAGGACATGTAAGAGCAAGTTTAAATTGGAATAGTTTAAAACAAATAAACAATGACAAATATAGTTTAGATATTGTAGACGGCATGAAAGTAATCGTTTGTAAACTAAAGCCTAATCCAATAGGTTATACAAGTGTTGCATATCCCGTAGATGAACTTAGATTGCCTGATTGGTTCAAAGAACTTCCTTTTGATAGTGACGGGATGGAAGAAGCAATCATTGACAAAAAATTAGACAACCTTATCGGGGTATTGAACTATAACTTAGACGAAACAAAGCAGGAAAATAATTTTAATAATCTGTTTGAATGGGATTAAATAATGACTGAAGAAGAAACTCCTGAAAAATTAAAAGAAATAGCATCTAACTGGGAAGACTCTTATAATGGCCATGCTGTAGAACATAAGAAGAAAAGACTATTAGATAGTATTAACTCTCCTGAATTTATAGCTGTACAAAAAGCATACAAAGAAGCTTCAGAACAATACGAAGCAGACAATAACGAATGGTGGGACAAGCTGTCTGAAGAAGAAAGAGAAAAAGCTTTTTATGCTGTTTGTAAACGCATACATAAAGGTGACTATGAAAAAAACGGAAGCTATAGATACGTTCTATATCAAGTATTTGGGTTTGATATGAGCATGTATGGCGTTGGTATGGATTGTGGTTATATGGATATACATAATTCAATATTTGGTGGTATTGAACTTAGAAAAATGTCTGAAGCTAAAGAAATAACTATTAGGCAAGATGGCATTGAACATCAAATAATAGTTGACGAACACCAGAATGTTAGTGTACAATTAAAAGATGATGATAATAAAATTGAAATTATTATTAACAATCTACCAAAAACATTTGATAAAACTGCCTAATAATCTAAATAACTACTAACACAAACTATAAAGGATAAATGCAAGACATTTTACAAGATATCGTATCACACACACATGGATTAGGATTTTTAACTACACTAAAAATTTCTACAGACTCTACTTCAACATCTATTAACAGCATTACAGAAAACAGAGGTGTAATTTTATTTGGAACTACTCATGACCGAATTAGCGATTTCGATGGAATATTTGGTATGGGAAATTTAGATAAATTAAACTTGTTGCTAAAAAGTCCTGAATACAAAGAAGATGCAACAATTAAAGTACTACGCAAATCAAAAGATGACGAAGATTACCCAGCTGGATTATACTTTGAAAATGTCATTGGAGATTTTAAGAATGAGTACAAGTTTATTAACAAAGATATTATTGAAAAGAATTTAAAAAGTGTAAGATTTAAAGGTGCTCAGTGGGGTGTTGAATTTGAGCCACCTGTAGCAAGCATCACGAGGATGAAACTAATGAGCGCAGTTCATTCTGAAAATTTACATTTTAATGTAAAATCAGATAATGATAACATTATATTTTCATTTGGTGATAGTGTATCACACGAAGGTGAATTTGTATTCAAGCACAAAGCTGGCGGTAGTTTAACAACTCAAAAAAGTTATCCTGTGCAAGAAGTACAAAGCATTTTAAGTTTATCAGGAAACTCTACTATAAGTATTTCAGATACAGGTGTGATGAAAATTTCAGTAGATAGCGGATTAGCTACTTATGATTACATTATTCCTTGTCAAACAAAATAATGAACACAAATTTAACAAACACACAAAAAGATTATGCAATATTCTTGCCTGCACTTAGCGGATTCTATGCTACATTTGTGGGCAAACAAAGATTTGAAGACTATGTTGATAAAACAAGGATTCCTAAACATTTAAACAACGGTGTCGAAAGTTTAAACTACATTAATAAACAAGAAGGCAAGTTTTATTATAAGTGGACACTGTATTCTGCAGGTCATGCAAACTTGGATATAACGAAAGATGACCCAAACGAAGATATGATAAGGAATCGAAACCGAGAAGATACCTGGGTACTTGGTGACAGTGGTGGGTTCCAAATAGGTAAAGGTGTTTGGGAAGGCGACTGGAAAGATCCTAGTTGTCCTAAAGCTAGTAAAAAACGAAATGACGTTTTGCGCTGGATGGACAAATACATGGATTATGGAATGATACTAGACATTCCTGCCTGGGTAGCTAGAAGTGACGAAGGAAAAAAAGCTACAGGAGTTACTACTTATCAACAAGCAGTGAATGCAACAAGCATTAATAACAATTATTGGTTAAAAAATAGATCAGGTGCTTGTAAATTTTTAAATGTATTACAAGGCGAAAACCATACAGAAGCAGAGGATTGGTATCAACAAATGAAAGATTATTGTGATCCAAAAAAATATCCTTCTAATCACTTTAATGGTTGGAGCATGGGCGGACAAAATATGTGTGACATACACTTGGCGCTTAAAAGACTTATAGCATTAAGATATGACGGCTTACTAGAAAAAGGTACACATGATGTGATGCATTTCTTAGGAACAAGTAAACTTGAATGGGCTGCTTTGCTGACAGATGTGCAAAGAGCAATTAGAAAACATCATAATGAAAATTTTACCATAACATTTGATTGTGCAAGTCCGTTTTTAGCAACTGCTAATGGTCAAATTTACTGTGAATTAGAAACTGATGATAGATCAAAATGGGTTTATAGAATGGTTCCTAGCATAGACAGTTTGCATTTAGCAACTGATACTACTCCATTTGGAAAAGCATTTGTTAGAGAAGGTAATCATACATCATTTATGGATAGTCCTATTTCAGATAAATTACTTACAAATGACATTTGCGTATATAACATAGGTGATAAAAATAAAGTTGGTGCTATCAAAGTACTTGCTGGAGATCCAGAATTAAACAAAGATGGATCTATAAAATTAGATAAAGACGGCAATCCTATTATTAGAGAAAAAGATTCAACTAGCTGGGATAGTTTTAGCTATGCATTGATGATGGGTCATAATGTTTGGATGCATATAAACGCAGTACAAGAAGCAAATCGGAAATATGATGCAGGAATTTTTCCTTCTATGTTACTGCATGAAAAATTTGAGAAGATTGCTTTTCGAGAAGTAGTTGAAGAAATATTCTCAACTGATGATAAAGAAAAAGCAAATAAAATTTGTGACAATTACAGACCATTTTTAGACACTATTATCGGAACAAGAGGCGCTGTAGGTAAAAAGATGACTAATCCAATCACAAAATATAACGAACATATTGAAGAGGTATAATGGACAGGAATTATAGCAATGAAAAATTAGATCGCGACGATGTAAGATTTTTTTATGGTAGGGAAGTTGAAAAAACTCCTGCCTATTCAATGAATACATTATTTGTTGTAGGAATACAACCTATACTAGACATTACTAATGCTGTAGGAAAACTTAAAGCAGAACACATCTTTTTTGGTGCTAATCATTCTTTTAATCCGCAAACACCGGAAGAATGGGACCAATGGGAACAGATGATAGAACACTTTTTAAAAGAAGGACACTTGTGCAGTTTAGATATTCCTTTTAATGCTATTGAACAATTTAACGAAGGAGGGTTATGCGAGTTTAATAATTTTATTCCGCAACTTAGAATTCCTATACCATATGTAAAACTTTGGAACTATAATACAATGATTAAGATAGATGATATATCTTATAATAGTACAAATCCGGGAGTATGGTGTCATCGACTACACGACCTAATGGCAAGTGACAAATTCACAAAATGGAAAGATTACACACAAGATACAATTCTAAAATAAATAAAGGTACTATGAGCAAAAGAAGCATTTGGATAACTTTTAGAAAGGAAGGTATTCATCAATACCCTGCAGCATTAACAGATCCTAATCTAGCAACAGGTGATGAATACGATGTAAGTTTTTTAGGTCATCCACACAGACATATTTTTCATTTCAAAGTACAAATAGAAGTTTTCCATGATGATAGAGAAATTGAATTTATACAATTTAAACGCTGGTGTGAAAATCTATATAACACAGGGACAGTACAATTAGACTATAAAAGCTGCGAAATGATTGCGGACGAATTGTATGAACAAATTCATACAAAATACCCAGGTCGATTTGTTGTAATTGATGTTGCAGAAGACGGCGAAAATGGCTGTCAAATAATTTATAACGACTATGAAGAGAAATAAAAATGGCAATTAAAGATCCACTTATTCGAAAAATTTTTGATGATTTAGATGCATTTCGCGATTATTGTAGATTTGAAGGGAAACCCTTCCATGAATCTAGTTTATATAAAAAAGGCGACCGAGTATGGGAAAGTTACTTAATTTGGCAGAAGTATAACAGTAAAAATAAAGGGTAAGATGACTATCTATATAGTTGACTTAGAAGCTGTTGAAACTAGATATACTAAACAATGGAAAGACTGGCTTCCTAAACAAATTGAAAAAGCTACCGGCGCATCTGTTATAACAATTAGCGGAGGTGAAATTCCTCAAGATACTACTCCTGGAGCTTTTTTAAATTTTGGTGGTACTAATGTGTACAAAAGTAAACAACAAGAAATAATTGCAGAAATGTTTTGTAATAATGAAATACAAGACGGAGATTATTTCTTGTATACTGATGCATGGAATCCTACTGTTATTCAATTAAAATATATGGCTGAACTTTTAGGCTTTAAAATCAAAATTGGCGGTATGTGGCATGCTGGATCATATGATCACCATGATTTCTTAGGTAGACTAATTGGTGATTCTCCGTGGGTCAGACATGCAGAAATGAGCATGTATGAATGCTACGATGACAATTTTTTTGCAACAGAATTTCATATTGATTTATTTACTGAAACATTTTGGAAAGACACAGCTAAAATAGATGAACAAAAATTACATAAAATCAAACGTGTCGGTTGGCCAATGGAATATTTACATGACAGTATGTTTGGTAATAGAGGCCGACAGAAAGAAAATATTATAGTTTTTCCGCACAGAATTGCTCCAGAAAAACAACATGATATTTTCTTAGACCTAAAAGAATCTTTACCACAATATGAATTTGTAACTTGCCAAGATAAAAAATTAACTAAAAAAGAGTATCATGAATTATTAGGACGAGCTAAAATTGTTTTTAGTGCAAACTTACAAGAAACTTTAGGAATCAGTTGGTATGAAGGATTACTTGTAGATTGTATTCCTATGGTTCCAGATAGATTGAGTTATAAAGAAATGGCGCAAGATGATTTTAAATATCCTAGTGCGTGGACTGCTAGTTTTGATACCTATAAAGAACATAAAATTAGTTTAATGGAGAGAATATTACATTTCATAGAAAACTATAGTAAGTATAAAGGCCAAATAATTGAACAAAGAGAATTTTTAGAAAATAAATTCTTTTCGGGTACACGTCTTTATAATGCATTAAAATGACTAGACCTGTAACAATCACTATACCGTTAGATGATCAAGAATCACAGGTTTTAACTTATGATACAATGGCAAATAATACTTCCTTAGTTGACCCAGATAGCTTTACTTATAGCACTACTATCTGGGATAACACTGTTACATTTAATGAACTTATTAATACAGGTGAAGTTGAAAAAATGGCTAAAGAATATCCTGCACTAGATAAAGCTTATCGAAATTTTAGACAAATATACGACTTAGTTAAAGCTGATTACAAATCTAAAAATAAAAAGGCATAATGAAAAAGAAATATTATTCATGGAATGATATTGAAACAATGTGCATACAAATTGTAAATCAACTGTATGCAGACAACTGGCGTCCTGATTATATAGTAGGCCTTACCCGTGGAGGTAATGTACCTGCTACAATAATCAGCAACATGACAAA
>Ga0213866_10000114_pt1 | contig 65561 bp, 85 predicted proteins | sample PICome_11_FD_160079 | JGI IMG/M metagenome (GOLD analysis project Ga0213866, IMG submission 160079) | Coastal seawater microbial communities near Pivers Island, North Carolina, United States - PICO284 | ecosystem: Environmental > Aquatic > Marine > Coastal | place: USA: North Carolina...
ATACTGACGAAGAAGATATTTACGAAGCACAATATTGGACAAATAGGCTTGCTAAACAAGCAGCAACTGATATGATTTTCTATGGACGTATTGGTACAGGTAATATGGATGCTATTTTAAGTGTAGGCCCAGAACAGCAAGCAGACATTTTAGCATTAACTATGAACTATAGTACACAATTACAAAGTTATAACTTGCAATTACAAAATGCTGCAGAAGAAAACTTAAAATTACAAGGCAAAGTTGACAACAAAGATTTGCTTGCACCAACAGATAAATACAGTAAGATAGAAAATCCAAAACCAACAAACGGAGGCTCTGAGGAGACAATAAATGACATATATAATGTTTGAAACAGTTCCAGGTAATGATCCTAGACTAGTTCCTGAAATTGAAATTATAGGAAGTGATTGGCACTTTAGTTTTGCTAGAGTTACAGGAACTCCTCAAATTGATTGGCTAAATCCTACGACTATTACTGAAGATATGTTTCATGCACGTATGTTTACTAATGCTCTAAATGGAGAAGTTGGTATTATGCGTAGTACAACTAACCCTGCAGATATTATTGAACCAACTAGTTTTGGTGATAATGATTACGAAAAGGTTGCATATAGATTAACTTCAATTGACGAAGCAAACACTGTAGCATTACTTAAAGCACAAATGCTTAATTGGGCAGAAAATAATTTTGATCAGGATGGAGGCTTAGTACAAATCAAAGCTCAAGTTCCAGGATTATCAAGATTAGAAGAAACTCAAACGTATATGTCTACATATTTTGAATGGGAGTGTGCGTTTACAGCAGGTAAAGAAAAAGAACCTCAGTTTGAAACAACGAAGTTCACTCACACAACTTATCCAAATTAATCACTTTACTTTTTAACAAAAAGGTGCTATACTAAGTATACAGTATAGTGCCTTTTTTTATGGAAGAGAATAAATGAGAAAAATTTTTAGTATTCCTCTAAATCCTAAGTTATCAAACGAACAATATGTAGAGTTTGTTAATTTTATTAGAGAGTACAAAGATCACATTAAAGATGTATATTTTACATGCAGAATTGCTCCGTTTGCACAAGATGCTATGGGCGATATCTTTGTACAAGATGAAGACTACAAGTTAGCCATTGAGCAAGCAGTGTTTGTACAACAACAAACAGGCGTCCCAGTGAGTGCTACATTTAATAACATTCAAGTCCCGCCTAGTCAAAAAAACTTAGATACATTTATAAAAAACTTTAAACCTGTTTACGATGCTGGTGTACGTATTGCAACTATTCCGCATACACATTGGATGGCAACAGGACAGATACAAAAAGCATTTCCTGAATTATACATAAAAAATACTATACTACGAGATGTTAGAGTAGCATCAGAAATTGTAAGTTTAGCAAAGTACGGATTTGATTATATAAACCTTGACAGAGATCTTATGCGTGATAGAGACACGCTAAAAAGATTACTTGAAGCAAAAGTTTGGATTAAGGAAAATTACGGTAAAGACATACACTATAGTTTGTTAGCAAACGAAGGTTGCAAAGGCAACTGTCCAATGATGGTTGAACACTTTGAATATAATAATACTAGAGCAGGTCAAGAACCTCAATATTTTAATAACCCTATTAGTAGAGTAAGTTGTCCTAAGTGGGATGTTGATGATCCTAGCATACATTTAAAAACAGCCAATATTACTCCTTGGAGAGAAGATTGGGAAGAATACTTAGACGAACTAGGTATAGATGTTTTTAAAATGCACGGCCGTGAAGCAGTAAGTAGATTGTATGAAACAATGAATATTGTAAAACGTTGGGCATCAGGTGAACCATTACTATACGACAACTTTGAAAAATATTTAGAAAGTACAAATCTTAAAGATAGGCCAATTGATGCTTGGCGTAAGAAAATTAAAAATTGTAAATTTGATTGTTGGGAATGCCATTTTTGTGATGACATTTACAAAGTAAAATCTAAAATTGAACACACAGACAAAGTTAAGCATGTAGCAGAAAGCATATTAATAAGCGGTGTGCCAACTGTAAATACACGTATACCTGGACTTACAAGTCCTAGAGTACAAACTGTATTAAATCATATTGCAAGCGGATCTACACATTACATGGAAGTGGGCGTAGCACAAGGTGCAACATTTTGTGGAGCAATTAAAGATAATAATTTAAATGCTGTAGCAATTGATGATTGGCAAAGTGATATACAACCTGCTGATCCAAATGCTCCAAGATTACCGCATAACGAAAAGGCTAATTTCTTAAAAAACTTAGACAGTTACAAACAAGAAAATAATGTAGAAGTAATTGATAAAGATTTATTTGAAGCAGATGTGTCACAGTATAACGGTAAGATAGACATGTGGTTTTATGACGGACCACACGATGCAACAAGTACTGAACAGGCTGTACTACATTATAAAAATGTGTTTGCTAAAGAGGCTGTGTTAATCTTTGATGATGCAAATTGGCAAGGTGTAGTTGAAGGTGCAAGAACCGGTATTAACAAAGCAGGCTTTGAAGTTGCATATGAAAAGATGCTATTGTGTGACGTAGAAGATTTAGAAAGTTGGTGGAATGGTTTGTATGTTGTTGTACTTGCTAAACCAGAAGAAGAATTAATATCAATAATAGAGGAAGTAGAATGGTAAGAAAGATAGTTATATTTGGCGGCGGCACAAGCGGATGGCTTACAGCTGCTTACTTAACTAATAATTTAGTAGACCCTGTTGAAATACAACTAATTGAAGATGCTTCAAAAGGACCAATTGGTGTGGGAGAAGGAACACAACCACTTACGGCATCGTTCTTATACAAGTGTGGTATTAGTGCTAAAGACTGGATGAAGCCTAGTAATGCATCATTTAAATATGGTGTAGAATTAACAGGTTGGAATGACGAACCTTATTTTGTTGACAATGATGTAGTTGACAATGTTTTACCAGCACCTCATCTTCCTGTAAGTAAATATTTTATTGACAAGCCGTATAGTGAATTTAAAAAGTGGCATCCTGCATATAGACTAGCAAAGAATAATACTGCTACAAAAATTGATAGTGAAACTGATATTAATTTTAATGTAGGACTAGATAGTTACGGTGCTGTACATTTTAGTGCATACGATATTATTGATACAATTAAAAAGTTAATATTAGATAGAATTGATTACGTTGATACTAAGATCACACAAGTTGGTAATGATGCAACTGGTATAACTAAACTTATAGACGAAACTGGCAAAGAGTATACTGGAGACTTGTATATAGACTGTAGCGGATTTCAATCTTTGCTGTTAGGTAAAACTTTAAAAGAGCCGTATATAAGTTACAACAAATGGCTACTCAACGATAGTGCTGTTGCTATGCCAAAACAGTATACTGATCCGGAAGAAGAATGTTTTCCTTATACTAAAGCAACTACTATGAATGCTGGATGGAGATGGACTATTCCTACATACCATCGTATTGGTAACGGATATGTTTATAGTTCTAAACATATTACTCCTGAAGAAGCCGAGGCAGAATTACGTGAAGCAATTGGCGAATACGATGCTCCTGCAAATCATTTAAAAATGCGTATAGGCTCGCACGAAAATGTTGCTGTAAAAAATGTTCTTGCTGTAGGCCTTTCAGCTGGATTTATAGAACCCTTAGAAGCAACAGGTATTACATTTACTACAGCACTAGTTACATCTTTTGCTGACTTAATGAATCGTACAGGTAACGTGTGGGACGATGGACCAAAGTCGATGATTAATAGAGGCTTTTATGAAATGAGTATAGAAATACTAACCTTCATATATGCACACTATTATTTTAGTAATAGAAATGACACACCATATTGGCAAGAAATAAGATCAAAGACATTAGACGAACTTCCGGCAGATGCTAGAATGATGATGAGTCAGTATTATCCTAAATTACAAGACTTTATATTCTTTACGCCTGGTAGTATGTTTAGTAGTATTCAATGGTGGTCAATGTTACATGCAGGCGGTGCATATCCAAATGAAAAATGTGAGCTGTCAGAACAACAAAAGAAATATGTTGAACACTTTATGAAAGTACAAGATGTAAGGGTTGATAGTGCCAAAGAGTTATTTGGCAATCACTATAAATTTTTAGATAAATGGTACAAAGAATGGCAAGAGTAAATTTATTTAGATCAGATTTTTTTGTTAGTAAAGTAGGTAATGAGGATCAGGTTACTAAGTTAAAAGAACAAATGCTATTAGCACAACAAAACAATGTTGACGAAATTGCAAACAGTAATGATCGTTGCTGGCGTAGTACTGTTAAGTATGAAAATATTGATTGGCTGTTAGACGGCGTCAAAGAGCTTGCAGAAGAAGCAATAGACTATTATAGTAGTTTAGATAGCACATTTAAAAGACATATAGTTGAAAGACATATTAGTTTAGATTACTGGTCAAATATTAATAAGCCTGCAAGTAAAAATGTTTTGCATAATCATGTAGCAGATAGTTTTGCCGCTGTATATTACGTGCAAGGTACAAGAACAGGACCATTAAAATTTATAAATCCAGCAAATGTTTTAAATGATTGTAATACAATTAGTCCGTTTGTGCGTGAAGTTTTGGTTCACCCTCACGATGGCGAGTTGATATTATGGCCTGCTTGGGTTCCACATGAAGTAGAAGTAAATCAATCAGATAGAGACAGAATGAATATTGCATTCACACTACAGGTAGGTTAATGTTTAAGAAAAAAGATAAAATAGAATTTTTTAGTAAGATAGCAGGCGTAGCAGAAGCGTTTCCTATTATTCCTGCTAAAGATTTTCGTCCTAAATGGATGTCTCGATGTAAACAAAATTACGTAGATAATAAAGATAGAAATTTACCTAGTCACTTATATCAATGTCCTGGTATATTTGATTTGTATAATTACGGATTTATATTACCTTTATGGCATGATGTAATTATAAAAACACAAGCAGGACAGCAAGGATTTCAATACATTAATCCTAGCGAAACACTTTCAAAATTATTAGAAGGCGATCCTGTTGCTAGTCAGCCACCGGATATATCAAAATGGTTACCAAAAAGACCACACAGTATAGAAGCAATAGTAAAATTTAATACACCGTGGCATGTAGTTGCACCAAAAGGTGTAAAGTTCTTAATTACTCCTGTAGCATACAGCGATAGTTATGAATTTGAGTCTAGTATAGGTGTATTAGATCCTTCAATTAATACGGAATTAAATATACAAGGTTACTGGAATATACCAAACGGAGAACGAAAACTTACAGCAGGAACTCCAATTGCACATATTATTCCATTGACAGAAGAAAAATATGATCATATAATAAGAGATATGACCGAAGAAGATTGGAAGTTTTTTAGAAAGAGACTTTTTTGGGGGACTCACTCTTTTAAACATAACAAAGCTCTAATAAAGAGCATGTACAAAAAGCATTTTGGGAGATAATAATGCCACTTATAGAACATCATACAGACGAGTTTGTTACTTATAAACAAGAACTAAGAGAGGCAAAAGACCAGTACACACATAGAAAAGTGCAAAAAGATAGAATTAAACATGTAGGTTGGTTTAATGCATGTCTTAGCCAAAAAGATATTATAATTACTTTTAAAGGCGCAAAACAAACACAAGTAGTTGCAAGTAAAAACGGTAGTGGTGTAAGTCCGTTGCCAGAACCACCAATTACTATTGAAAATGTTCTTGGCGAAGATGAAGAACAAATTCAACACATTGTATTTTATTCACAACCAGATGGTGAAGTTCATGTAGTGCATATAGACGATGTAATCTGTTGGACTGTAACTAACTCTATGATGAATCAAATAGATAAAATTTATAAAGGCAAAGTTCGTGTTTAATTGGTTTAAGAAAAAACCTAAAATAGAATTTGTATCTTTGTTCCCTGAGGTACAACAAATTATGCCTATTGTACCTGCTAGTAAAGTTAAGTTTGATTGGGTTAAACCAGCAATTGACGATTGGAAAAAAGTACAAGCAGAAAGTAAAAATACGCCTGTAAAAACAACTCATATTGCACGTTGTCCCGGCATTCATAAAATTATGCGAGAAGGTTGGATATTGCGTAGCTGGTGTGATTTTACAATCAAAACCGACGGTGACGGCAAACGCTTTCAATGGGGATCACCAGTATCGCAAGCCAGTATGGATGCAGATCATATTTGGAAGTGGGACTATCTTTCACATCATACAGAATCTATTTTTGGTCAAACAAATAGATCTAATACACTAGATACGATTATTAAAGTACAATCACCGTGGATGGTTTATATTCCAAAAGGATACAATTTACTTTGTATGCCTATACCATATCCAGACAATCATAGTTTTACAGCGGCTTCAGGATTTCTTGACGGAGATGAAGGACCAAATTTCCTAAATGTTCAACTATATTGGCACGAATTAAATGACACAGTTAAAATTCCTGCAGGCACACCGTTGGCAATGTACATGTTAATTAAAAAAGATAAAATAGAAGCAAACGTAAGATCTGTAGAAGATAAAGATATTAAAAATTTACGTTTAAGAAGTACTATATTAGACAATAAATTTATTGTGGACTATAAACCATTAAAGGAAGTAAAGTGGCATGAGTAGTTTTCATAAGGTAGAAATTAGTTTATATGCAAATAAAGATACTAAGTTTATGAATGATGCACATGCACATTGGCTAAACTATTCTGTACAGCATAGACGTATGGCAGGCTTTAGAATAAAAATAAGCCATTGTAAACAGTTTGTAACAATGAATGACGAAGAAGCATTTAAGTATTTCTTAGATACTTGGAAACATTACAAGCGAGTCATATACTAAACTACAGATAAATACTACTGTAGATTAGGATAATAATATGGCATCAAATTCAGCACCAGTAGTAGATAGAATACGCATTATACCAAGGCCTGACGATTTTTTAGATCGTAATGTAGGATCAAGTGGCGAAGTTTTCTTTGACAAGCAAGCAAACACACTAAGAGTTTATAGTGGAAAACTAGCCGGCGGCTACACTGTTGTTACTGAAGATAATTTAGCAAGAAATATTGCTAACGCTAAGGTTGCAACTGTTAACTATGCTGTTACTATTGCATCAGCACAGGGCGACGATGTTGGAAACAAATATGTACTTAATGGAGTTTATAAACCAGACTTAAATCTTGTTATAGGTTACACATATGTATTTGATCAAACAGACCTAACTAACGTTTATTATCCAAATGCCAATGGCAGTACACTTAACGAACACCAACTTGCATTTTCAACTTCACCTAATGGTGAGTTAGATGCAGGGCAAACAGCATACGAAGATAATGTAAGATATTTTATAAACGACGATCCTGTAACAAGAGCTGTATACTACGACAGATTTAATGAAGCAATAACTCGTCAAGTTCAAATTACAATTACAACAGATACGCCTACCACACTCTATTACTGGTGTAAAAATCATACCGGTATGGGCGGATCAATTACTGTTGCTGAACCAGGAACAGGATCTGCAAGTGGAGGAGCAAATGTTGAAGTTTCAGATACTGCACCAGCAGAGCCAACACAAGGTACTATTTGGTTTGACAGTACTAATGGTAAAATATTTGTATACGTAACAGATGAAGATAGTAGTCAATGGGTACAGCCTACAGTGCCACTACCATCAGTTAATACATTTAAAAATGTTAGTGTTACTGGTGGGTCAACACTTGTAGCAAGTGGTAATAACGATACTATAAACTTTGCACCAGGTGCAAATGTAACATTAGATGTTGACGGTGCTACAAATACAATTACAATAAACAGTTCGGGCGGCGGCGGTAGCACTTACGACCAAAGTCTTAACACTACTGATGACGTAACATTTGATGACTTAACAGCAACAGGTACATTAACAGCAAATAGTGTAAACGCATCATCAATACAAAATACAGGAGTAGGTGCTCCGTCATTTACTAGTGCCAGCACAATCTCATTTAATGCCGCAGATGGTGTTAATATAGAAAATATTTTACTAACAAATGAAGTTATTACACGATATGACGACCCAGGTACTACTGTCGCTATTAGTTACGATCAAGGACCAGTTTACTATCTTACAAATTTAACAGGTTCTACTAGTTTATCTCTTACTAATGTTCCTGAAACAAATGATAGAGCAAATAACATAGCAGTAGTAATTCAACAAACAGGTACTCCGCAAACATTACAATTTTTAACCATCAATGGTAATTTAGTAGCAATTGAATGGTTAGACGGAACTATTCCAGCTGGTGTAGCAAGTAAAAAACAAGTGTTTTCTTTAAGTATGTTAAAAGTCGACGGAACATGGATGGCGTTTGGTAGTGCAGCAACTTATGGATAATTGCTATGCCAAGATATAGTTCATTTAGTTCATCATTATATAATAAACCAACAACCAAAGGATTTGCTCTTATTAGGACATTAGACAATCCTAATCCAAGAGGTATTGCTAATTCAGATGCGTTTGGCACAAGTGTTGCTGTAGGTCCTAATGATATTGCTGTTGGTGCTCCGGGAGAAGATGGTACGCAAGGTGTTCCGTCACAAGGTGCAGTTTATGTATATGATAAAGCAGGATTCTTAAAATACACAGTTGAGAACCGCAATCTTTTAGCGCCAATAAATGCAGGTGACGGCGATAGATTTGGTACAAGTGTTGCACTTAATTCAAGGCATCTTTTAGTAGGAGCACCTGGTGAGAACCAAGTAGTAGGTGGTTCTACTGTAGACAATAATGGTATGATTTATATTTACTCAGTTGCACCAACCACTCCGGGAACACTACTGATGAATTACGGAAGTCCAAATCCTGCTACAACAGGAGTAACAGCCAACGGTGACGCATTTGGACAAACTGTTGCACTTAGTGAAAATTATATGTCTGCATCTGCTTATAGAGAGGACGCTGTGGGACTAGGCGATGATACAGGATACACATATATCTACGATATAACAGGGGTAAACACATCTAACTTTCCGGGAAGTGAAGCACACAGTATAGAAAATCCTAACTTAGATAATGAAGACGAATATCCAGGTGACCAAATTGGTGAAAAGATAAACACGTTGGCAATGACTAATACATACACAATGATAGGCAACTGGAGAGAAAACGAACCAGGAGCGTTAGGACAAGGCGATAGTGGTGCATTCTTTCTATTTAATAACTCAACAGGCGCAACAGATCAATCAATCTACAATCCAAAAGAAGACGCACTAGACTTAGATGATAGATTTGGCTATGCTGTAGCACTTAATGACTCGTATGCTGTAGTTGGCTGTCCAGGCGAAGACAGCGACGGTAATAACAGTGGTAGAGTATATGTATACAATCCTTCAACAGGAGCACTTGTAACAACAATAAGTAATCCTAACGAATATGGTACAGTAAATGATGACAGATTTGGTGAGTCTGTAGCAATTAATGATGACTATGTTGCTATTGGAGCATTAGAAGAAGATGATGCAGATGGAACACAAAGTGGTGTAATATATATTTTTAAGACCGTTGATTGGACTTTGGCAACGACCATTACTAATCCAAATAAATACACTACAAGCACTAATGATAGATTTGGTCATACAATTAGAATGGACAATGATGTTTTAGTAGTAGGTGTTCCTGCAGAAGAAGCAGGTAGTGGCGCTGTTTATATTTACAAGGTGTAAGAATGGAAAGAGAATATATTGTAGTTGTAAAAAGAGGTGTAGACCTAGACGCATTTGATGCTGAATTAGCGGCAACTACCGGCATGGGTCCTATACCTAATAGAAACGTTGAAGTAGCAAATCCTAGAATTGGCTCAAAACGTATGACACACTGGATGTTAACTGATGAGGAAGCAGAAGTACTCAAAGGAGATCTTAGAGTGCTAGATGTTGAGATACCACCCGAACAAAGAGATGACGTTGTAATGGTATCACATGCAACACAAGAAGATACATTTTATAGATCAATTGACGGAACAACACCTACTGTAAACAGTTATGTTAATTGGGGGTTAAGGCGTTGTAATGAAACAAGTAATGTATATGGTTCAAATAATACCGTAGCAGGCAACTATGATTACGCATTAGACGGAACTGGAGTAGATGTTGTAATACAAGACAGTGGCATTGATCCAGATCATCCTGAATGGAATGATGCTAGTGGCACATCAAGACTACAACAAATTGATTGGTATACAGAAAGTGGCTTACCAGGTACGCAAAGTGCAGATCACTACAGAGACCGTGACGGCCACGGTACCCATTGTGCAGGTATTGTTGCTGGAAAAACATACGGCTGGGCCAAAGGTGCTAACATATATTCACAAAAAGTAGCAGGACTAGAAACACTTAGTGGTCCAGACGGTACAGGTATTGCTGTATCAGATGCATTTGATGCTATAAGATTATGGCACAACGCAAAGAAACTGACAAATGGTAGACCTACTGTAGTTAATATGAGTTGGGGGTATTCTAGTACCTCAACATCAGACCCAACTGAAGGAACTTATAGAGGCACAGCATGGACATATGGAGTAGATTATACAAGTAGAGGTGAGTTGCTAACAGCAACAGGTGTGCATCCTGCTTACTATCAAGGCGGAACTCAAACAAGACTGCCTGTAAGAATAGCATCAATTGATGCTGAAGTCGAAGATATGATCGATGCTGGAATACATGTTTGCATTGCAGCAGGAAATCAACTTACAAAAATTGATATTAACGGTGGCTCTGATTTTGACAACGAAGTTACTTTTGATGGTAATTCAGTTAACTATCATAGAGGGAGTTCGCCATTTAGTAATGAAGCATTTATAGTAGGCAATATAGACTCAGAAGTTAATGCAGGAGGAGTAGACCGCACAGCACTGTCAACAAACAGAGGACCTGGAGTTAACATTTTTGCACCTGGTACAAATATTATGAGTACAACAAGTACACAAGCAGATGCATCTTATACAGTTTTAGATTATCCAGACGATAATAATTTCCAAATTATGGCAATTGGTGGCACTTCAATGGCTGCTCCGCAAGTAGCAGGTGTGTGTGCTCTATATTTACAAGTACAACCAAATCTTAGACCAAATGCTTTACAAAATAAAATGCTTAGTGATGCTAGTGTAGACAACATATGGGATACAGGAAATGACGATGACTATACCAACTTTACTACAAGTATGTTAGATGGGCCTAACAAAACATTATACAGTAAATATGGAACACCAACACCTTGGGTACTTGGCGGAACGATAAATATTAGTGGAGGCTCTTAATGGCATTAAATTTTCCAGCAACACCAGATGTAGATGATACGTTTACTGACGGCACAACTACATGGATTTGGGACGGTACTTCTTGGAACGTAGTTTCAGGTGGAGGAATATCTGCTGAACAGCCAGATGCATTTAAAACATTTACAGCAGACACAGGAACTACTACAGCAGATAACGAAAATGATTCTTTTGCTATAACAGGTGGTACTGACATAGTTACAGCAATAACTGGCGATGAAGTAAGTATTAGTTTTAACGGTGCTGTTGGTGATCCTGATCAAAATGTATTTTCTCAAATTGATGCAGATGTAGGATCTATTTCAGCATCTACACCTACTGATACAGTAACATTTGAAGGCGGAACTAACGTAGCCACACAAATTGTAGGTAATACAATAACTATAAATGGTACTACACCTACACTTAGTATAAATGATTTAACTGATGTTGACACAACTAATACAACCCCAGTTGCAGGAAATGTTTTAAAATGGGATGGTTCTAAATGGTCACCAGGACTTGATTCTACAACAGGTGGCGGCGGCACAGACGCCGATACACTAGACGGACAAGACAGTGTTTACTTTTTAAATTATAATAACTTCATTAACACACCTACAATACCAGCAGATGTAAGCGACTTAACAGATACTACAAGTTTATTGTTTAGTGGCGATTTTGCAGACCTAGCAAATAAGCCAACTACAATAGCAGGTTACGGAATAACAGATGCGTTTGACGGATCATTTGCAAACTTATCAAATAGACCAACTACAATAGCAGGTTACGGAATTACTGATGCTGTTGAAGATTTTGCAGACTTAGGTACAACACCAACTACACTTTCAGGATATGGTATAACTGATGCATTAAGCACAAGTTCTAATCTTGCAGATTTAGCAGATGTTGGTAATGCTGTTCCTAGCACAGGTCAAGCATTGGTATGGTCAGGAACTGAATGGGGACCTGACACAGTAAGTGGTGGCGGAGGAGATCCAGACCAAAATTTATGGGAAACATTCAACGGTGATGCAGGATCAGTTACAGCAAGTTCTACTACAGGCACGTTTACTTTTGCAGGCGGTACGAATATTAACACCACTGTAACAGGAACTCAAGTTAGAATAGATATGCCAGCAACACTAGGTGTTAGTAAGTATGACGATTTAGAAGAAGTTGTACGAACTGGTAGAACCATTGATAAAAGTTTTATGCCTGCTATGGCAATGATTAGAATGAATAACGTAGGTAATACAGCATATTCTGTTGACAGTCATGGGTATTCAGGAAACAATCCAACATTATATGCAATAGGTGGTATGACTATTGCGTTTGACTTAGATCAAATCGGAGGACATCCATTTGAAATACAAGATCCTACTGGAGGGGCATACAATACTGGATTATTCCATGTAGATATTATTGGTAACGTGACATCGGGATCAAACGCACAAGGCAAAGATGGCGGAACATTATACTGGGAAGTTCCTGAAACAATTTCGGGCAACTACAGATATCAATGTACATTGCACCCTGCAATGGTAGGTGCTATAACAATTAAACGTATATCACAAATTTAATTGCTTAATAATTATTTCTATTTTTTCTTTAGTTTTAAACAGATTATGTTTAATATCGATTAGTTGTCGAGGTTTAATATAGCCACCGCTACCACTTTGATGTCCTACATCAATATCATTACTTAAACTTTCAAACGTTTTTATGTAAGAACCTAGTTTGTCCTTAGTAGTGCCTTCTTGCAAATTATTATAAACAGACTGATATCTATTCATATCTTTAAGCCATTTTTCAGAAGTTGTTAATCTTGGAAACATTGTTTATCCTACATTCTTAGAAGGCAATACAATAAATGTATCTTTATCATAATCGCCATTACTGGATTCAGTAATTGAACTGTCTGCTGACATTGCTTCTAAGCAACACGGCATTAGTGGAGGTACATGATGTGTTTGACCTTCTTGCAATACTGTTTCAAATAGTTGTCCAGTATCAGTGTCAATCCATCTTAGTTTAAAATGTCCTGTATTAACAAACCAAGTTTTTTCTTTTTTTACATTAAAAGAAAAGTTAGTTTTACTCCCGGGCCCTGTAAATGCTAATATCTTTGTACTATAATCATTAGTACTAGCAATAGTAAGTTCATGACCCCAATCATGTTTAGTTACGTCATTCATTAGTATCTATTACCTTTAATACTTCAACTATTGTGGTTAGTTTGTTTTGAATTGTTTTATTTTGCAAAGTGTTACGCAAACCGTGATGTAATGGCTTAGGCCATTTGCCTGCACTTACCCATGCATACCCGTCATGCTCTTTATTAAGAGTGGGTATAAACTCATTGTCTACTACAATAAGATATGTATGAAAGAAAAAATGATTATCGTTACTAACAAAACTTTCTAAAGGAACAACTTTCTTGTAATCTACTTCGCCTATTTCTTCGTGTATTTCTCTCTTTAGGCCTTCCCAAGGTGTTTCTTTATGTTCGTTAGTACCGCCAACAAGACCCCAAGAAACATTAGACTTGTTTCCTGTCCTATGTAAAAATAAAAATCTTTTAGTGTTTAAGGAGTAGAATAATGCTCCGCTACAAACAATCTCTTTCATACTAATAATTATGCATCAAGTAGTATGTTCCAGGTCGCTCCTGAGTATTCTCCTTCGTAGCTCTTAATCCAAAATTCACCATTCCATTTGTACTGTACACCAGTATTTAGATTGCTAACATATGTAGCAGGTGATCCGGTACTACCATCGTTAGCACCACTTGCATCAAACACAATATGCCATTTATTACCATCCCATTCGAGAATGTCGTATTCGCTTGCTACAAAGTCTGAACCATCTGCATTTTTCCACGCATCTGGACCATCAGTGTTTTCGCTATTACCTATATCACTTAAAATTAATAGACGTACACCTGCCGCTTTAACTTGATCTGGATTAAATCTAAGCGGATCAATAATATAATCAATTGTTGTTAAACTGTTACTGCTTCTTGCAGGTCCTGAAATAACTGTATCATCTGGTAACGAATCACTATCAAAATCAATTACAATTTTAGTTTCATCTAATGGATTTATTGTAAATGTACCTGTTATATAAGTATCACCGACATCAGATTTTAGTAGTATTCTACTAACACCTGCTTGATATGTGCCCGGGTATGCTTCTACTAGTTCTGTCCAAGTAACGTCACCAACTTTATTTTTATATACTAGTTGTGCAACATCATTTTCTACACTTAGTCCATAGTTTTGATACGTGCTACTAATACTTGTTTTATCAAATAAACGTTTAGTATCAAAGTCCATAAGTCCTGTACCTTGATTTGGAAATTCACCATCATCTACAGTTACTGAACTACCATCATTAATACCATCAATTGGACCTGTGTTTACTCTTGTTACAAATGTAGGTTCAGTGCCGTCTATTTGTCCTGCAACAGTAGCACCTAAATTAATATCGCCTTGTTGTTCATTAAATATATTAGATATAATACTTGTTGTAACGCCTAAACGTTTTACTTTAGCAGGAGGTGTTAAGTATATAGGTGTGCTAAACTGTAGATTAGCAACATCAATTTCACTATCTACACCAACAGGTATTGATCTAGAACTAAATGTTATGCCTTCCATGTTAACAACGGTTAAACTTGTCCAGTCCAAATAATTGTCAGTAGTTTGTATTTCAAAACTAGGATTAAACAATACTAATATTTGTTCTAGTATCTGTAATTTTTGTTCTGTATTAGAAGCCCAAATATCAGCACTTACTTTTAGAGTATATGGTGCTGGCATATGTCGTTCTACTGTGTAGTTTTTACCTTGTGTATTAAGATACTGTCCTGTAGCACTGTCATATGTGCGTTCACGTATATGTCTTTTACTAATTAGACTTGAGTCAGCGGTTCTGTCTCTATCCATTTCTAATCCTGTAACATAAACAGCCATACGTGGCGCTGTAGGAATTTTGTTTTCTGAATTATCTCTAATTATGCTTGCAACTTGTCTTGTTAAATCACCATACATAACTGGAACTTGTTTTTCGTTACCGTGTGCATCTTGCACATTAAAGTTACTCAACATTCTAATAAGTTGAGTTATGTATCTTCTTATTTGTGCATCATAGAAAAATTGCATTATACATCATCCGCTTTTGGTCTTAAGGCTTTACTTAGTGCCTGTCTTTCTGTTACAGTTTCGTCACCAATAACATCAGTATTAGTATTATTAATAAACGTACCAATTTGATTTAGTCTTTGATCAGTGTTGGTCATTGTCATTCTAATATTATCTTGTACCTTAAGCCATCTTGACCCATCAAACTTAAACAACCTATTAGGTAAAAAGTCTGTACGTAAAAAGTAATCACCTGCTTCATTAATAGCAGGAAAACTTGTGCCACTACCAAACGCTGCTCCGTTTGGCGGTTGTCCATCTTCAATAAGGTAGCCAGCATAACCACTTCTATTTGGTTTACCAGCGTCTTTGTCGTCAACAGTATTAATTCTAGTTTTACCAGATTCATCTGAGTCTATTGTATAATAGTGTCCTACATCGTAACCTGACTTAGGAGCGTCTGCTTCTGCTTCAGCAAGTACAGCATCATTAATTGATTTTTCTTTTTCATATGTGCTTAGTAAATCTCTAAGAGTGTTCTCAGTATACTCTGCCCAATTAAAAACGTCTGTAGGTGTGTTTCCTACTGTCTGTGCTGTGGCTTGATATAGTTTGCCTTTGTACTTTACAACTTGACCAATTTCGTAAGTTGTAGTTGTACTATAATCACCCATAAAGATATCTTCGTCTTCTGGTGTTTCTAATATATCTGCAAACTCTTGACTGTCAACAATTTGTTTTAATTTAATTCTGTACAAGTGTGGATACCACGTTGGTGAAAAGCCTTCAGCGGCTCTGTTTACATCTTCAACTACATAGTATCGTTTTAAACTAGTTGCAAAATCATTCTCTGCATGCTCGTCTTTTAAGTGAGGAAGTTCTATAACATCACCTGGCATTATTTTTCTACCTAGTGATGACACACTTGATGTAATGTGTATAGTCATAAACAATGTATCATTAGATAAGAATAAACCAAATTGGCTTAGATCAAAATCAATATCTTGTACGTTGTATATGCCTCTAATAGTATAGATATCGTCATCATATTTTCTGTCTCTATTTTCTAAAAACAGAATATCTTGAATCTGAGTATTGTCTTTAACAACTTCTCCATCATCAGTACCTATATATTTGTGTATATTAATATCAGTACCGCCAATAGTAAACATTTCATAGATCCTTTGATCCATAAATTTGTAGTCGTTGCCCTTTTCTGGTTTATATAATGATAGTCTTGGCATATACATATTTATCGATACGATAAATACTATTGGAGAACAAGACATATGGCTACAGGTATAACTACACAAAAACAAGAGATATTTGACTATGTTAACGCATTTTTAGGCGGAGGCATGGTTGATGTTGAGCTTGATCCGATTCATTACGAGTCTGCTTTAACAAAAGCACTTACAAAATATAGACAAAGAACAGATCATGCTGTAGAAGAGTCATACTTGTTCTTAACACTTACTGAAGATCAAAATGAGTACATATTACCAAATGAGATTATTGAAGTAAGAAAGTTATTCCGTAGATCAATTGGTTCACGTAGTGGTAATGCTGGCGGTAGTTCAATGTTTGAACCATTTAACTTAGCATTTACAAATACATACCTACTAAGTGGCTCAACACAAATGGGCGGTTTAGCAACATATGATATGTTTGCAGGCTACCAAGAACTTGTAGGACGTATGTTTGGATCTTTTATAGAATTTAAATGGAATACAACAACTAAAAAATTAACAATATTACAACGTCCAAGAGGCGAAGAAGAAGTGTTAATTTATGCATACAACTATAGACCAGACGATCAATTGTTTCAAGACTATCTTGCAAAGCAATGGATCAAAGATTACACACTAGCATCATGTAAGTATATGTTAGGTGAAGCACGTAGTAAATTTGCAACAGTAGCAGGACCACAAGGCGGCACATCATTAAACGGTGACAGCCTCAAAGCAGAAGCACAACAAGAAATGGACAAGTTAGAACAAGACTTAGCATTACAAGTTGCAGGTGGTGTAGGCTACGGATTCTTGATTGGCTAAGCCCACACATAGAGAAGCCTGTAGGCTTTTTTATATGGTCAAAGGCCATCTTCCAAATAATATGAACACAATTTACGATTCGTACGATGGCTACTTTAGACGTTTGTGGGGTAACCACGAAAATGTATATCACGAAGACGGATTTGAAGAAGAATACCAGAAATTACTTGACAAACAAAATAAATGACTTTATACTGTATAGATAATTAAGGAGTCATTATTTTGTTACCCAAATTACTAATCGTTGGTCACGGCCGTCACGGTAAAGATACTGTATGCGAAATGTTAGAGCAATACGGTTATACATTTCAATCATCATCTAAATTTTGTTCAGAACTTTTTATCTTTAATGATCTAAAAGAGCAATATAACTATGCCAATGAGGAAGAGTGTTATGCTGATAGGCATAATCATCGCACAGAATGGTACAACATGATACATGGTTATTGTAAAGACGATTTGGCAAAGTTAGGGCGTAACTTATTTGCCCAACATGATATCTATTGTGGGTTACGTAATAAGAGAGAATTTTTTGCAATGCAAAATGAGGAAATATTTGATTATGCTATTTGGGTAGATAGAGCAGATCATTTACCACTAGAAGATCCTAGCTCTATGAGCATCGAACAATGGATGTGTGATTATACAATAGATAATAATGGCGACTTAGCACGTTTACAAAAAAATGTTGATGTTTTAATTAAAACAATATTTAAAAATCAGGGACTAAGTCACCCTGTTTCCACACAACTCCCTCTTTTTGGAGAGTTCTCTGGCAGTTAGCACAGATAGTTTTTAAGTTAGTAGGACGGCAATTTTCAAGTCGACCGTCAATATGATATACATCAAACTGTTCACTGTTTTTTGATTTATATCCACACTTTTCACATTCATTCTTTTTTACATATCCGTATTGTTGCCAGCGAGGTACACCTTTGCCTGGTCCGCTATATCTAGAACAACTTTCGCACTTACTTCTATAGTAAGGCTTATTGTCTTTATAATAGTTAATAGCACATGGTTTACTTTTGCAATTTTTACACAACGGTCTCATACTATTATTTACCTGCCCTTTTCGGTCCCTTTTTATAGGTGTTTATCACAGCCAATTTGCAAATATCTGCTAAATAACTATAACAACTACTCAACAGGAGAAAGAAAAATGGCATTATCATCACCAGGTGTAGAAGTCAAGGTAATAGACGAAAGTTTTTATACCCCAGCTGAACCAGGCACCGTACCAATGATTTTTGTTGCTTCCGCAGAAAATAAAACTAACGGAAGTGGCACAGGAACAGCAGAAGGAACGCTAAAAGCAAACGCTGGCAAACCTTACTTGCTTACTTCACAAAGGGAATTAGCTGAAACATTCGGCGATCCAGTTTTTTATACAGATTCAAATAACAACCCAGTACACGGCGGAGAGCTAAACGAATATGGTTTACAAGCTGCTTACTCGTTACTAGGTGTTAGCAATAGAGTTTATGTAACTCGTGCAGATATTGACTTAGGTGTTTTAACACCAACAGCTGATGAACCAAAAGATAGTCCAGCAGATGGAACAAATTGGTTTGATACTAATGACAGTTCATATGGTATTTTTGAGTGGAACAGCTCACCAAAGAACGTAACAGGCGGTCAATCATTTAGCGTAAGAACTCCAATTATTATTACAGATACAACTAAATTAGACGGCAACGGTGATCCTAAAGAGTCAGTTGGAAACATAGGTGATTATGCAGTAAAAGCAACAACCGATGTCATAAGAGTATACTACAGAAACTACACAGGTAGTTGGGTTAAAGTTGGCTCAACAGCGTGGATTAATTCACACTATGTAGCACAAGGTACAGCATCAAACCCAACACTTGGTGCAGGAACAAACTTAACTATTACTGTAGGGTCTGGTTCGCCAATTACAGTAGCAGAAGGTAGTGACTTAGCAGATACAGTTTCAACAGCAAACGCAGATGCAAGTTTCCAGTCAGCAGGAATTAGTTTTGCAGCAATAGACGGTAAATTTAGCATATTCAATGATGGGTCAGGCGATGAAAGAATTACTATTGCTGACACAGACGGCTTGCTTGGCAAACTAGGTTTAACAGCAGGAACATTTGATGCACCTAAATTACAAATTAGTGCTCACACAAGTGTACCTGAATTTAAATCAGGTGACACAACACCGCGCCCAACAGGCAGTGTTTGGTTAAAAACTACTGAGCCTAATCAGGGTGCAAATTGGAAATACAAGCGTTATAATGCTAACACAGCATTGTTTGATAATATTTCAGCACCAATTTATCCTTCATCAGCAGCGGCTTTATATTGGTTAGATAGAAGTGGCGGAGGCGTTAACTTACCAGCAGGAACTACTTTTGTAAAATCAAATGCAGAAGATGCAACATCAGTTGAAGGTGCATTTACAATCTTTAGTCGTGCTAACACAGGTGCAACTACTATTACAGGTAGTGCTATAACAGCAGCCACATTTAGTGCTCAAGCATATGCATTTAATATTGCAGAAACAGACGCAGGTAGTAATGCATTAGGTTCACCTGTAACAATTAGTTTTACAGCCACAGGCGCTGTAGGCGATGCAGACTTAATGGCAGGTGCTATTAATAGTTCAGCATTAGAAAATATTCAAGCAGAAGTAACATCAGACAACAAGCTAGTTGTTAAACACACACAAGGTGGTGACTTTACTATTGCAGATACAGACGGTGGCTTTGCAGCTGCAGGCTTTGTAGCATTTGTAGTAGGTAATCCAAGTACAACAACTAACTTGTACAACAGAAATAGTGTACTAACAGCAAGTAACTGGAAGAAAGCAGTATTCACAGCAAGTGATGATGCTCCAGGTGCATTAGCTGCACAAGGCGCACTTTGGTACAATAGTGTTGTTGACGAGGTTGACATGATGATTCACGATGGTACAACTTGGGTAGGCTATCAGAACTTTAGTTCAGACTATGCAAACACTAACCCAACTGGTCCAATTGTTTCAGCAACAGAGCCAACACAACAGTCAGATGCAACAGCATTAGTTGATGGCGATCTTTGGATTAGCACAGCGGATTTAGAAAACTATCCATTAGTTTACAGATATGACGGTGTTAACTTAGCATGGGCATTAGTAGACGTTACAGACCAAACAACTGAAAACGGTGTACTATTTGCAGATGCACGTTATAACACAGCAGGTGCTAACGCAGACGAAGCTGGTAGTATTGTTGACTTGTTAACAAACAACTACTTAGATCCAGATGCTCCAGACCCAGCACTATATCCAAAAGGTATGTTGCTATGGAATTTACGTAGAAGCGGATTTAATGTAAAACGTTTTGAGCGTAACTATATAGACATTAATGGCACAAATGGTAGATTTAATAATGACGAATCAATGGACAGTTACTATCCACACAGATGGGTAACTGAGTCAGGCAACCAAGCTGATGGTTCAGGTAGCTTTGGACGTAAAGCACAGCGTAAAGTTGTTATACAAGCGTTACAGGCTATGGTTAATAGTAATGATGATATTAGAGATGATGAGTCAAGACTATTTAATGTTATGGCAACACCAGCATATCCAGAACTAATTGGCGAAATGGTATCACTAAATTATGATAGAGGTCTAAGTGCATTTATCGTAGGTGATAGCCCAATGAGATTAACACCAGATGCTACTTCACTAAATGAATGGGCAACTAACGTTCGTAAGGCTGTAGAAGATAACGACGATGGCTTAGTAAGTTTCGACGAATACTTAGGCATTTACTATCCAGCAGGATTTACAAGTGATAACGCAGGTAACAACATTGTTGTTCCAGCATCACACATGGCGTTAAGAACTATTGCACTAAGTGACCAAGTATCGTTTCCATGGTTTGCACCAGCAGGTACAAGACGTGGTGGCGTAACTAACGCAACAGCAGCAGGTTATATTAATAGCGAAGGCGAATTTGTAAGTGTAGCACTTAACGAAGGTCAAAGAGATACACTTTACGCACAAGCAATTAACCCAGTTACATTCCTAAGCGGAAGCGGATTGGTTGTATTTGGACAGAAGACAAGAGCAAGAAATGCAAGTGCATTGGATAGAATCAATGTAGCACGTTTAGTTGTATACTTACGTAGTCAACTTAACAAACTTGCAAAACCATACTTGTTTGAACCAAATGATAAAATTACAAGAGATGAGATCAAAGGTGCAGCAGAAAGTCTAATGTTAGAACTTGTTGGACAAAGAGCACTTTATGACTTCCTAGTTGTATGTGATGAATCAAACAACACACCAAGTAGAATAGATCGTAATGAACTATATCTTGACATTGCAATTGAACCAGTTAAGGCTGTAGAATTTATTTACATTCCACTTAGACTTAAAAATACAGGAGAAATTGCAGGACTTTAATTAGGTGATTAGACCCCTGAAATATGGGGTCGACACTTTGATAAATACTAGCAACAGGAGAAAAATAGAATGGCAATCTCAACATTATCAAAAATTACAGTTCCTTTAGCGAGCGACACAAGCGCAAGCAACCAGGGACTTTTAATGCCGAAACTACAATATCGCTTTAGAGTGACATTGGAAAACTTTGGTGTAACAAACGCAACAACAGAATTAACAAAACAAGTTATTGATGTTACCCGTCCTAACATAACATTTGAAGAAATTACACTAGACGTGTATAACTCCAGAAGTTACTTAGCAGGTAAACATACTTGGGAACCAATTACATTGAATGTACGTGATGACGTAAGTAACAATGTACAGAAACAAGTAGGCGAGCAACTACAGAAACAGTTTGACTTCTTTGAACAGTCAAGTGCAGCAAGTGGTATTGACTACAAGTTCCTAACACGTATTGAAGTATTAGACGGTGGTAACGGTGCAAATGAAGTAGGTGTTTTAGAAACATTTGAACTTTATGGCTGTTTCCTAAACAATGCTAACTACAACACATTAAACTATGCAACAAGTGATGCAGCTACTATTGCATTATCAATTAGATATGATAACGCAATCCAAACTCCAGTAGGACAAGGAGTTGGTACTACAGTTGGCAGAACAGTCAACTCGCTAGTAACAGGCGGCGGCGTATAATAAACGCTAACTAGATTGCTATTCGAATAAGAAAAGGAAGTCGGAAACGGCTTCCTTTTTTTTATGTACGCACTTAATCCTTTAGGATAAATATTAGTATGGCAAATAAGTTAAACGGATTCTTAGACAACTTTTTCGGCGGCGTTTTAAATCCTAAGGGAAACCTAGGAGATTTTCAACATGCCGCTAGATTATATGTTGACAATGCATTTAGACTTGCTCCTAAAACTAAGTTTCTTTATTTTGTTAATTTTAACTTTTATAAAGATGACAAACATGATGTTTTAGCAGGTTTTCCAAAAATGCAAAATAGGCATAGAGCAGAACTCAACATGCTTGTTAAAAGTGTTGATCTTCCACAATACAGATCAGCTGTTGATGTAAAAAATGCATACAACAGAAAGAAGAATGTACAAACACGTATAGACTATACTCCTGTTAGTCTTACAATGCATGATGATAATCATGGCTTAACTACTATGCTTATGGAAGCATATTACAGATACTATTATAGAGATAGTAACATATCAGATATCACAGCAAGTTATGATCCACGTTCAACTTACAAAGAAGCAAACGGCAGAACATATAGATTTGGTCTTGACAATGACAAAATGGTGCCTTTTTTTAAAAACATAAAACTGTATCAATTTAGTAGACATGAATATACAGAATATACTCTTGTAAATCCTTTAATTGAAAGTTGGGGTCACGATACTATGGACCAAACAGATGGTGCCGGCGTAGCAGAAAACAAAATGACAATCAACTACGAGTCAGTATTATATAGTAGAGGTCGTGTAGGCGAAGATAGTCCTGCAACATTTGCAACAGATCATTATGATACTTCACCAAGCCCATTAAGTGTAGCTGGCGGCGGAGTAGGCAATTTATTTGGAGGCGGCGGAATACTAGACGGTGCTTCAAGTGTATTAGGAGATATTACTAGCGGTAACTTTGGTTTAGGTAGTGTACTTACACTTGCTAACACAGTTAAAAACGCACAGAATCTTAGTTCAGACAGTCTTAAAGCAGAAGGTCTAAGTATACTTACAGGGGCTATTGTTAACGCAGGCAAAAAAGGACCAGGCGGCTTACCGGGTATATCAGTTCCTAAATCAAATGGCAATGGCGGAAGTGCAAATATTACATCTGCCACATCAAATAGTGCAACAAATAATTCTGCACTTTCAGCGGCTAAAGTTGCTGCAGCACAAGCCGCAAATAACTTACCTATCACAACGGATGGTGGTACATAATGGCACAAGGAAACTTACCACAAAAAGGTTACAACACAAGCGACGAACCTGTTAGAGAATTTTTTGATACTTATTATCAAAACAAATTAGAATTTCCTAGCAATGATGTAGATGCTGTATTAGCATACTTTGGCAAAAGAGGTTTTGAAGATAGAGCTAGTGCAAGTGTTGCTAGTATACTTTTACAACAAGCAAAATTAGATAAAGTTCCAGTATTTAAATTACTTGATACATTAAAAGGGTTGACTGAAAGTCAACTTAGTGCATTGGTTGCAGAAGTATTAAACTATGCTAGAGGAAAAACAAGCACATTAGGTTTTCAAGTACCAGTAGAAACTAACATCGTCGAGTCCAGAAACATAGAAACGTTTGAGGACTAACAATGGGCAGATTCGCTCAGGGTAAATTCAATCTAAAAAATCCTGACAAATACTCGGGCAATAAAACTCCTACATACAGAAGTAGTTGGGAATTTGCGTTTATGCGTTTTTGCGACGAACATCCCAGTGTAGCACAATGGGCTAGTGAAGCAATAAAAATTCCTTATAGACATCCTTTTACAGGAAAGCATACAATATACGTACCTGACTTCTTTATAGTATATGTAGACAAAAAAGGCAAACAAAAAGTTGAACTAATAGAAGTTAAACCAGCAAATCAAACAATCAAAGAAAAAGTAGGCAGATCAAAAGTAAATCAAGCGGCATGGGTAGTAAACCAAGCCAAATGGGGTGCAGCACAAGCATGGTGTAAACAAAAAGGTATCTTTTTTAGAATAGTAAACGAAGATGATATTTTCCACCAGGGCAAAAGAAGATAAATAATACTAGTAGTTAATAGGAAGCACTATGACGAAAAAATTAGAAGAAATGTTAGATTTGCCAGAATCTAAAGAAATAATAGAAGAAGCAAAGGCCAAAGAAGAGTCTAAGCCAATCGCACAACATAAAGAAACGTTGCGTGATATTGCCGAGTTTGATAAAATAAGCTCAGCACTACCTGCGGTAAAAGGTTTAGGCGAAATGGCAGATACTGAACTTAACGATATTGCTGATAGAGCATTATCAGCATATGAGGATCTAATGGATCTTGGTATGAACGTTGAGTCACGTTATAGTGGTCGTGTATTTGAAGTTGCAGGAGGCATGTTAAAAACAGGGCTTGATGCAAAAATAGCAAAACTAGACAAAAAACTAAAAATGGTTGACTTACAACTTAAAAAAGAGAAAATGGATAAGGACAATGGCTCCGGCGATGATAGTATGGTCAACGGAGAAGGCTATGTTGTAACGGATCGCAACAGTCTATTAGAGAAACTAAAAAGCGTCCAATCAGATAAATAATATATATAGGAAAAATACAATGGCGTTTGAAAAATTTTTAGCAGAAGCAAAAAAGGTGTATCCTTTTAAAATTGGTATAGCTGGAGAACTTCCAGAAGGCTGTGAAGACATGTTAAAAACATGCTTAGAAAAGTATGGAATTAACAATATATCTTCAGGCAAAAAAACACCTATTCAAGAACGTCCATTAGATTTTCCACAACTACAAAATATGGAAGTTACATATTTTGAAACAGAACTTAATTATCCAACAACAACTCAAGTACTCCAAGAGTACTTAGGTCAATGCTGTGGTATAGATCAATCTTACATCATTGTTAGAAACCCAATGGAACCACAAGAGCAATATCAAGAAGAAACACAAGACGGTGAATATGTTGCAAAACTAACTACCGAAGAACTAGAAAGCGTTGACGGCCAGAACGAAGTTGCAGGCAACAGAGTAATGGACTTGTTAAAAGAGTTAGAAACAGCTCGTAAAGAGCGTAGTTTTGATACTGTCGACGGACCAGTTGGTGAATCAAGTGATATCGACAACAGCGAAAACACTAAAAGCGCAATAGGGAGCTAATTATGAATATGAAAGATATGATTCAGCGTATGACAGATATCGAAGCTGAAAAACAACAATTAAATGAAAACGAAGCAGGTATGCCACCTATGGGTGCGCCAATGAGTGCTCCAGCAATGGACCAAGGTAATCCTGTAACAATTAATGTATCAATGAATGCTAGTGGTAAAGAACATGTAGCAGACTTACTAGACATGATGAAAAACGCAGGTCTAAATGATGCAGAACCAGTAAGTGCAAAAACACTTTCACCACGTTTAGATATGGAACGTTTAGCAGGTATTATGGATGATCCAAAAATTCCTGGTAAAGATGACGTTGAAGGCGACAAAGATTTAAAACAAGCACATTGTAATGATATAGAAAACGACGATGAGCCAGTAGAAGAATTTGCTAACTCACCTGAAGGGTCAGCAGGCGATCCGGAATACAAAGATCATCACCATATGACAAAAGATTTAAGTGGTGGTATTAACCGTAAGAAGAAACAATACAAGGCTGCACAGCCAGGCGATAATGCAATGGCTATGGAAGACATTAAATCACACTTGTATAACTTGCTTGCTGAAAAGAAAGCAAAACCAGACTACATTGATATTGACGGCGATGGCGACAAAAAAGAGCCAATGAAGAAAGCAGTCAAAGATAAAAAAGCAAAGAAAACAAACGAAGCCAAAAAAGAGTTTGAAAAAACTGGTCAAGATGGCGACGGTTCAAAAACATTTGACGAAGCAGGTTGCAAATCTGAAATGAAAAAATTAGATGCAAGCGGCTGTGCTAAACACGAAATGTATGAAAAAATGAAGAAAAAATATGGTTGCGATAAAGGAACTTTTGAAAAACTATATGCTTCATCATGCAGTTAAAACTAATAAATTATAAAGCTCTCTAAAAACTCAAATAGCGACTTAGGTCGCTATTTTTTTCACTAAATATTAATATGGCAACTAAGAGTTTAGATGGTGTTCTCACCAAGAAAGCAAATCAGAAAGAAACGTTTACCGAGGTTCAAATTGAAGACCTTGCTAAATGTATGGACCCTGACACAGGATACCTTTACTTTGCAAAAAAGTTTGCGTATATTCAACACCCTGTAAAAGGTAAATTGTTGTTTGATCCATACGAATATCAACTTGGTCTTATGGACAGTTATCATAGGTTTAGATTTAACATCAACATGATGCCTAGACAAACAGGCAAAACTACATGTGCTAGTATCTATCTTGCTTGGTATGCAATGTTTAATCCAGATCAAACTATTCTTGTAGCGGCACACAAGTACACAGGCGCCCAAGAGATTATGGCACGTATACGTTACGTATATGAAATGTGTCCAGATCATATAAGAGCAGGCGTTACATCATACAATAAAGGCTCAATTGAATTTGAGAACGGTAGTAGAATTGTAAGCCAAACAACTACTGGAAACACTGGACGTGGTATGTCTATATCATTACTATACTGTGATGAGTTTGCATTTGTGCAACCTAATATTGCAGAAGAATTTTGGACTTCAATATCACCTACACTAGCAACAGGTGGTCGTGCTATTATTACTAGTACACCTAACAGTGATGAAGATACATTTGCTATGATTTGGAAACAAGCAGAAGATAAATTTGACGAGCATGGTAACGAACAAGAATTGGGTATAAACGGATTTCATAGCTTTGTTGCTCAATGGGACGAACATCCTGATCGTGATGAAGAATGGAGAGAAGCAGAAATTGGTCGTATTGGTGAAGAAAAATTTAGACGCGAATACGGTTGTGAATTCTTAGTATTTGACGAGACATTAATATCAAGTATACATCTTGCTGCTATGGAAGGTCAAAGTCCTATATTAAATATGGGGCAAACACGTTGGTATAAAAAACCTACATCAGAATATACATATGCTGTTGCACTTGACCCTAGTATGGGTACAGGTGGAGACTATGCCGCAATACAAGTGTTCGAGTTACCTAGTTATACACAGGTAGCAGAATGGCAACACAATACTACAGCAATACCAGGACAAATAAGAGTACTAGCAGATATATGCAAGTACATACAAACTGAAACAAAAAACGAAAACGGTGTTTATTGGTCAGTAGAAAACAACGGTATTGGAGAAGCGGCACTAATCGTTATAAACGATTTTGGGGAAGAGAATATTCCAGGACTATTTGTGTCTGAACCTATTCGAAAAGGACATGTGCGTAAATTCCGTAAAGGATTTAATACAACACATGGTACAAAAATAACAGCATGTAGTAGACTTAAAACAATGATTGAAAACGACAAAATGATTGTACATAGTAAACCATTGTTATCTGAACTAAAGGCCTTTGTTGCCACAGGTTCTAGTTTCCAAGCAAAAGTAGGACATCATGATGATTTAATATCAGCAACGTTACTTGCTATAAGAATGATGGCTGTACTTAAAGACTGGGATCCTAGAATCTATAATACATTTAATCAGGCAGAAGATTTAGAGGATTATGAACCACCAATGCCAATCTTCGTTAGTAGCAACTATTGATAAATACAATATGCAGAATATAGATATCATAGCAGAAGAATTGTTTTCAAAAATCAGAGGTAGATTCCCTGGTGTAACAATTGGTGACGAAGCAGGTAATGTAACACAAGAACCTAAACAAGCAAGATTCTTTGAATTTCCGTTTAGAGAAGCAGACGCTGATGTAGGTAAAGTAAGCATAACACTATCAGAAGAAGATGGTGTTGTTGTTATGCACAATAAAGACGTAGCAGAAAACAACGTAAGCAAAAGTACATGGTATGATTTCTTAAAAGAATTAAGACAGTTTAGCAAAAAACGTTTGTTAAATTTTACAACTAGAGACATAACAAAGTCAAACTTAGAGAAAAGAGACTATAAATATCTTGCACAGCGATCCGGAGATAGCAACATGACAGAATCAAAATTATATGGCACATCTAAGATAAGTTATCAAGATGTTGGAGAAGCCAGACTAATAATTAAACATAACGAAAGTATTGACCAAACTTCACCCACAGGACGTAATAGAAGCATTGGTAAAATATATGTAGAATCACCACAAGGTGAACGCTTCTTGTATCCATACAAACATTTAAGTGGTGCAAGAGCAATGGCTCGTCACGTTGCAGAAGGCGGTAATGCTTATGATGATTTTGGTAAGCATATTACAAGCCTAAGCGAAGAATTAGCAAAACTTAGAAAGTTCAAAAATTACATGGGTCGCTCTAGTGTAATGGCAGAAAGTCTAAGTGAATACATGGATGTTGTTAAAAATCGTGTTGCAACAGTAAAGAAAACAATAGAAGGATTGCAAAAACCTAACTACTACAAAGAAGCATTTGAATCATTTGAAACAACTGTACTAGAAGAAGTTCCAAGTGACGTAGCAGACAATTGGGTAGAGCAACTTACTATTAAACAGTTCAATGAAGAATTAAAAGATGTGTTTCCTTACATCTATAAACTAGTAAGTGAAGCAACTAAAGCACAAACTATTTCGCCAGAAGACTTAGTAAAAGAAGCAAAAGCAGATCCTGAAGTTGTAGCAAAGTTTGCTGATATTGCTGACAGCCAGCGTTCATATTATATTATGAAGTGGGCAGAGAAAAAAGGTATCGACGGTGACGAAGCAATGGAACTTGCTGGTTACGAGCGTGGTGATTACATGGGAGCAGGATCTTACATGTGGAACTACGTTGGTGAAGAAATGCAAGAAAAGGGCGCAATCAAAGACAAATATCTAAAGACAAAAGAAGAAGCAGATTTAGAAAATGGCTTTGAAGAGATGATGGGCCAGTTTGCAGATGAAAGTTTTGATCCAGCAATGGAGCCAAGCAGACAAGCTGAACTAGCAGACGAATTAATGACAGCATATGAAAAAGGTGGCGAAGAAGAATTAGCAAAAGCAATGGGTCTAAGCATAGAAGAATTAGACCAAGAAATAAATGAGTACGGCATGGAACACGGCTTACACGCTGACGACGATAGAGATGATATTATCCAAGGCGTTATTGAACAAATGATCGATAATATGGACGAAGGTAACACTAACGAAGGCATGGGTATAATGAGTGCATTAGATGCTATTTTGAAGAAAGATCCAGGCGACGAAGGTATCGGTTATGTGTTTGACAAATTTGCAAGCAGAATGTCTGATGAAGATGCAGATGAACTTGCAAAACAATTAGCAGAATTTTATCCAGAATGGTACGAACTCCACTATCAACACGAAGGCAATGCATACGCACACGCTGTAAAGAAAGCCAAAATGAATGGCAAGAAAAAAGGCGATAAGATAGACGGTCCAGACGGCGACGAAATAACACTTGAAAAGGACGAAAAGACACCATTAGGCGAATTCATACTTTCATACTACGATAGAGAAACAGGCGAATTTCCAAAAGGCGAAACAGCAGTACTAACTATGGTAGAAAAAGATTACGGTGAAGAGTTTATTGAACCAGCAAAAACTTTCATCGAAAAAGTCAATCAAACTTTTGAAGAGTTTCAAATGAGAGTAAATCCTCAACAAATGGAAACAGACTCAGAGTATGATCGAATGAGAGAATTAGCGGGACTTCGTTAATTTTTTCACTTTAAAGTCAAAAAAACACTTGACTTTATAAATATATGAGTGTAACATGTAATACATGTGTTATACTTTTTAGGCACATAAATAACCATAAAGGCATATAGGAGGCATAAATTATGGCATCATTAGCAGAAATCCGAGCAAAGCTCAAACAACAAGAAGCCAATACTGGCGGAAACAGAGGTCCAAGCGGCCCGAACCCAATTTACCCATTTTGGAATATGAAAGAAGGCGAGAGTTCAACTCTACGTTTCCTTCCTGACGGTAACCCAGATAACACATTTTTCTGGGCAGAACGTTTGATGATCAAACTTCCATTTGCTGGTGTAAAAGGCGAAACAGACTCACGTCCTGTACAAGTACAAATTCCATGTATGGAAATGTATGGCGAAACCTGTAACATTCTTAACGAAGTACGTGGTTGGTTTAAAGATCCAAGTCTAGAAGACATGGGTAGAAAGTATTGGAAAAAGCGTTCATACGTATTCCAAGGCTTTGTAACTGACAATCCAATTGCCGATGACGAAGCACCTGAAAATCCAATCAGACGTTTTATTATTGGACCACAAATCTTCCAAATCATCAAGCAAGCATTGATGGACCCAGACATGGAAGAATTGCCAACAGATTACACAGCAGGTGTAGACTTCCGTCTTAACAAAACTAGCAAAGGTGGTTATGCAGATTATTCCACGTCAACATGGGCTCGTAGAGAGCGTCCATTAGGCGATGCTGAAATGAATGCTGTAAACACACATGGCTTGTTTAATCTAAGTGACTTTTTACCTAAGAAGCCAGATGAGACGGCTGTCAAAGTTATGCAAGAGATGTTTGAAGCATCAGTAGACGGCGAAGCGTATGACGCAGAACGTTGGAGTCAATACTTCCGTCCTGCAGGTATGCAAGCACGTACAGGTGATCCGCAAGTAGCGGCAAGCCCAGCGGCAACAGCAACATCTCGTTCACCAGAGCCAGTAGCAGAGGCTGCACCAGCAGCACCAGCGCCGGCACCTGAACCAGTAGCAGAAGCAGCACCAGCTGCAGAAGCAACTCCTGCACCTGAAGGTAATGCAAGTGACATACTTGCAATGATTCGTAGCAGACAGAATCAGTAATAAAATATGCTTCTACTAGTTAACCCGGATACAGAGATTCACGGTTTACCTGTCAACGTACCAAACACTAGTAGAAGCAAAACTTTCATATAGGAGATATAATGGCTAAATCATTTGACGTAAGTAAATTTAGAAAAGACTTAACAAAGTCTATTCAAGGCATGAGTAGTGGCTTTAACGATCCTACAGATTGGGTAAGCACAGGCTCTTATGCACTTAACTATCTTATTAGTGGTGACTTTAACAAAGGTGTTCCGCTAGGTAAGGTAACAGTGTTTGCAGGCGAATCTGGTGCAGGTAAAAGTTATTTTGCAGCAGGTAATATTGTAAGACACGCACAAGAACAAGGCATCTATGTAGTTTTAATTGACTCTGAAAATGCACTTGATCAAGCATGGTTAGAAGCACTAGGTGTTGACTGTGACGAATCAAAACTACTTAAATTAAGCATGAGTATGATTGACGATGTTGCAAAAACTATTTCAACGTTTATGGCAGACTACAAAGCAATGGATGAAGATGATCGTCCTAAAGTATTGTTTGTAATTGATTCGTTGGGTATGTTGTTAACACCAACAGATGTTGATCAGTTTAACAAAGGTGATATGAAAGGTGACATGGGTCGTAAGCCCAAGGCACTAACAGCACTTGTTAGAAATACTGTTAACATGATTGGTGCTCACAACGTAGGACTTGTTTGTACTAACCACACTTATGCATCGCAGGATATGTTTGATCCAGATGACAAAATAAGTGGCGGACAGGGCTTTATATACGCTTCTAGTATTGTTGTAGCAATGAAGAAGTTAAAGCTCAAAGAAGATGCAGACGGTAATAAAATCAGCGAAGTTATGGGTATCCGTGCTGGCTGTAAAGTAATGAAAACACGTTACGCAAAACCGTTTGAAGGTGTACAAGTAAAGATTCCTTACGAGACAGGAATGAATCCTTACAGTGGCATCGTAGAACTTTTTGAAAAGAAAGGTGTCATCGAAAAACAAGGTAACAGACTAAAGTATGTTACTACTGACGGAGAAGAAATCCTAGAATACCGCAAGAACTGGACCGGTGAACTATTAGACAAAGTAATGTCTGATTACGCTGTAAAAGAGTCAACTGTGGTAAATACCTCTGAAGCAGACGAACTAGAAGAAGCTGTAACAGAGGAGTAATTATGGATTTGGAACAAGCGATTGACGTTTGGAATTTATTCAAAGAGTATGTTGACAAGAAACAGGTTGAATTAGTTGCTGAAAAGTTTGTAGATCATCTTGCCGATTATGGTGTTGATGATCAACAAATGAAAGAATTACTCGGCAACGATACACACCTTGATGAAGCAATCGGCTACTATTTAGAAATAGATAATGTAGACGATTATAATGATGAAGAGGACGAGTGGGAGTAAGAATGGGTTGGTATAGCGAAGTATCCAGAGACATTGGTAAGATTCCTGATGCTGTAGCATTCTTTGAAGCAGAATTACTTGATGCTAAAAAAGAATGTAAGTTAACAGGTAATGTTGAAAAGGCGGCTGCTGCTATGCCAGGCATTGTTGAACACCGCTTCAATCAACTACAAGAGATTGAAGCAATACTTCATTACTTGAACATAGAGCTACGCAGATTGCGTAGCTCTTATTTCAAAAAATATCTTGAAAATTATCAGCGAGCTCTGTCTAGCCGTGACGTTGAAAAATACGTAGACGGCGAAGCAGACGTTGTTGATTATGAAAAGATTATTAACGAATTTGCATTAATGCGTAATAAATGGTTAGGTGTTCTTAAAGCACTTGATCAGAAGCAATGGCAAATTACAAACGTAGTTAAACTACGTGTGGCTGGAATGGAAGATGCCAGCCTTTAAAAAAGACGACGATAAACTAATTTACGAATACATTTGCGACACAGCACCAGATAACATGACAATGTTAGATGTTGGCTCACGTACAGGCAAATGGTGTAAATCGTTTGTCACAGAATTTCCTAATGCTACCTTTCATTGTTTTGAAGCATTACCAGAGCAATATGAAAGATGTGTAAATAGATTTAGAAAACATAGTAATGTTACAGTACACAACTTTGTTATAAGCAATAATTGTAACGAAACAACTTTTTACAAAGATACAGATAGACTAGGTTGGAGTGGCTTAAGAAAACATTCCTATATGGAAAATTTTGAAACTTTAAAGTTACCTAGTAAGACATTAGATAGTTTTTATTTAGAACCATACTTTATTAAACTTGATGTAGAAGGTGCAGAATTATTAGCATTACAAGGTGCATCGTTTACAGTTAAAACAGCAAAAGTAATTTACTTTGAATGTAACGAAATACATACAAAGGATTACTTATACGGTACTGATCAAGTGTACAATCAACTACGTAACTACGGTTTTACAGTACATGACAAACATTTAAATGAATTAACAAAAGACGAATTTGTACATCGTACAGCAGATGCTAGACGTTATGAAGACCCAAAAGGATATGAATCTAATTTTGTAGCATTGCGTTAAGTGCGTACATAAATATCTATATGGAACGCATTGTATTAGTCACTGGTGGCTTCGACCCACTACACTCCGGGCATATAGCCTATTTTAAAGAAGCAAAAAAACTTGGCACTAAACTAATTGTTGGTGTTAATTCAGACGACTGGCTTACACGTAAAAAAGGTAGACCATTTATGCCTTGGGAAGAACGTGCAACAATAATTCAAGAACTATCTATTGTAGATGAAGTTATAAGTTTTGACGACACTGACAATTCTGCTAATAATGCAATATACAAGTGTCTTGCAAAATATAAAGATACAAAAATATGTTTTGCTAACGGCGGAGACAGGACAGATTTCACAACGCCTGAATACAAAATTTACGGAAAAACTCCGTGGGTAGATTTTGAATTTGGAGTTGGTGGCAAAGACAAAAAAAATTCTAGTAGTTGGATACTTGATGAATGGAAGAATCCAAAGACTATTAGAGAATGGGGTTGGTATAGAGTCTTAGACGATCAACCTGAAAAAGGATACAAGGTTAAAGAACTTGTAATACTTCCAGGCAAAAGTTTAAGTGATCAAAGACACAAATATAGATCAGAAATGTGGTATGTGACACAAGGACAAGTTACTATGGCTATTCAAATAGAAGGTGATCCTCTTACTGGATTTGAATTGCCTGCATTAGTTAATGGTTATAATATAGGATCAAATATATGGCACAAAGCAATAAACAATCAAGATGTGCCAGCACATGTCATTGAAGTACAATTTGGTGAAAAGTGTGTTGAAGAAGATATAGAAAGAAGAGATTAATGAAAGTTTTTATAGGTTATGAACCAAGAGAAGATATTGCATATCAAGTATGTAAGCACAGTATACTAAAACGTCAACCAAATGCTCAAGTAGCACCCTTAATACAAAAAGAACTTAGACAAACAGGATGGTACAAGCGTCCTGCTGATGCACTTGCTAGTACTGAATTTACATTTACACGTTTTCTAGTACCAGAGCTAGCCAACTTTAAAGGCTGGGCTGTGTTTATGGATTGTGACATGATACTTACAACAGACATTAAAGAATTATTTGATCAAGCAGACGACCAGTATGCTGTAATGTGTGTAAAACACGACTACACACCTAGAGAAGGTATTAAGATGGACGGCCAAAAGCAAACTATCTATCCTCGCAAGAACTGGTCAAGTGTTGTATTATGGAACTGTGGACATCCTAGTAATAGGAAAGTTACAACTGACTTAGTAAACGAAACAGAATTAAATGGTGCATATTTTCATAGATTTAGTTGGCTCGAAGACAAAGAGATTGGTGAATTAAATCATACATGGAACTATCTAGTTGGTGTATATGACGATATAGAAACACCCAAACTTATTCATTACACAGAAGGTGGACCGTGGTTTGAAAACTATAGAAACTGTGAGTTTAATGAATTATGGAAACAAGAACTTTATGATATGTTTAAGTAAAAATAAAACAGACGAATATGTAAACATGTACGCTAAAGGTGCAGGTTTGCCTATACATGATTACGATTACGAACATGAAGATAAAAAGGCACCAATACTAATACGTAGTCTAGCAAAGCGTAAACTTATCTGGAAATGCTTAGAAAACAAAAGAGACTTTTACTATATGGACAGCGGATACGTTGGCAATTACAAAAGTCCTATAAATCCTATGGGGTGGAAACTTTTTCACCGTATAGTAAAAAACGATCTACAACATAACGAAATAATTGAACGTCCTAGTGATAGATGGGAACAACTAGGAATAAAAATTGCAAAAAGAAAAAAGACAGGCAGGAACATTTTACTTGTTATGCCTAGTGAAAAGCCTTGTAAGTATTATGGTATAGATGCAGAAACATGGAAACGTGATACAATAGACCAAATTAAAATGCACACAGATCGTCCTATTGTTATTAGAGAAAAACAACCAAGGCATGTGCGTTTACAAAAAACTATATACCAAGATTTAGATGATGCTTATGCGTTAGTAACGTATCAGAGCATTGCGGCTGTAGAGAGTGTATTGTATGGCGTTCCAGCATTTACCCTTGCTCCTACAGCCGCAGACCCTGTTGCAAATAAGTATTTGTACAATTTAGAAAAACCAGAGCGATACGACAAAGAGTATATATACAGTTGGGCATGCCACCTAGCGTATGGTCAGTTTCATATCAACGAAATGAAAAATGGAACAGCTCATAACATGATAATGGAGGAACTTTATGGCAATTAAGTACGTAGTAGTTCATAGAGCTGATAAAAATAATATCGGTGATATGTCGAGTAATCCGCTAAAGTATTACTTACCAGAACACGAATACCAAGTAGTAGATATATTAGATCTTGCAACAGCGAGCTATCCAAGTGATGTTCCATTAATTGCAGGAGGCGGTGGCCTTATTGCAAATGAATTCTTAGGAAACGATTTACAGTATGCTCTTAATAACAGTGATCAAAACGCACTAATGACTCTATGGAAAGAATCTTGGGACGTAGTAAACCACAACAATATACAAGCACGTGATGAATTTTTACGTAAATTACAGCCACTTATAAAAGAATATTTAGATAAATTAGACAACACTACAGCACCTCGTATTGTATGGGGAGCAGGACACAACCAAGATACTACCAAAAGAGTTAAACGTCCTGAGTGGCCAGACTGGTTAAGTAATTTTGATTTAGTTGGTGTAAGAGATTATGGCCAACCTTTTGAATGGGTGCCTTGTGCAAGTTGTTTAGACACGGCATTTGATAAAACATATAGAATAAAAAATGATATTATTTGGTATGAACACAAAAAACAATTAATAAAGTCTACACATTTTGGAAGCAAACCGATACCAAGATATGTTAATAGTGGTGCCAATATGGAGCAAACTATTGAACTACTAGGTAGTGCAAATACTATTATAACTAACAGTTACCACGGTGCATATTGGGGAACATTGCTAGGCAAAAAAGTAATTGTAGCAGGTCCTTGGAGTAGTAAATTCCATACGCTCAAACATAGAGTTACATTTATTAATCCTCAAGATAATTATGAATACTTGTTAGACAGTGTCCAAACATATCCTGAATCATTGCAAGAATGTAGAGACGCAAACAATAACCATTGGCAGAAGATACAGCAATTATGAAGACAGTAGTAGGATATGCATTGGGTATACCAAACCCACACAAGAACCCACATAAGGTAGATATACTAAAACGATATATCGACGGTGTACAAAAGCACGGTGACAAAGGTATATTACACTATGGTAATAATATAATTGACAGTGATGTTAATCTAATACAAGGTTGGGTACATGCAGGTAGTCCTTCTAGCCCACATTTAGTTATACGTAAACGTGCTCATGAGCAAAACATAAACAAAGGCAAACACAGTTTTATTGCTGACAGTAATCTTTTTAACTATGCTGTAGGCAAGATGCACAAAATGCAATACTTAAGATATAGCATGGATGGTGTATTTCCTACAACAGGCAATTACTTTCATGATACTGTTAATCCAAAACGTTGGACACAAATACGCAAAGATTTGGGTATTAAAATGAAAGATTGGCGTCAATCAGGAGTACATGTACTAATATGTACACAACGTAATGGCGGTTGGAGTATGGGCGGACTTGACGTTGTTAGTTGGTTAAAAGAAACGATCAAGGAAGTTAAAAAGCACACAGACCGTCCTATTGTTGTTAGAGGACATCCTGGTGACAAGCATGCACCTAAGTACCTTAAAAGCAAAGATTGGCAAGTAAGTACAGCACCTAGTTTAACACAAGACTTACTTAATGCACACTGTACTATAACGTATAACAGTAGTCCTAGTGTTGCAAGTGCTATTGAAGGTATACCTACATATGTTACAGACCCTAATCCTAAAATTAGTCAAGCATATGCTGTTGCAAACACAGACTTGTCTACAATAGAAACTCCGCAAACCTTTGAGAGGCAAGAATGGATAGAAAAACTTGCTATGTGTCATTGGAACTTTGATGAGCTAAGTTCAGGAGAAGCATGGGCTCACATGAGAGATTACGTATGATAACAATGGTAGGGTTTCCTCCTCCTGCATCAAAGCCTTATTTTCATTGGGCAAAAGGTATGGAAAGAGTTGGTGACAAATATATCGTAAGTGATGATTTAGAAAGCAATATTGTACGTGATGCTGATGCTTTTTATCAAACAAATGAGCTAAAACCAAAATTCTTACACGGCGGCAGAGCTGATTGGCATGGCAAGTATCTGCTACATATACAGCAAGCAAACAAGCCTTACATAGTTAGTGAAAGCGAACCGTTTCGCGAATGTCCTGGCTGGTTACGGTTTGGTTGGAATAGTTATCGTTGGTGCGATGCTAACTGGAATAACGAGAATGTAGGACCAGAAAGATGGAATAGGTTTGAAAGTCTAACAGGATTAAAATTTACCGATTGGCACAGTCCGGGCAACAACATATTAATAATGGGACAAAAAGAAGGCGACAGTAGTTTAGTAAATATATACAAAGCAGGGTATACAAGTGTATATGACTACATTGCAGATCAGTGCAGAGTTATTAGACGCTTTACAGATCGTCCTATAGTTATTAGACCACATCCTCGTAACTTAGACAGAGGTGCAAAACTTGTCACCAAGTTACTTAAAGAATTGGATCTTAAAGATGTATCAATGAGTCCTAACTTAACAAGAGGTGGATCACAGGGCGGCGAAGGATTAGATAAAGATTTAAAAAACGCTTATTGTGTTGTTACATATAACAGTCTAAGTGGTGTAGAAGCTGTAGTAAGAGGCATTCCAGTATTTGCATTAGATGGCGGAAGTATGGCATGGCCTGTAGCACACAAAGAATTATCTGAAATAGAAAATTTAAATTACGACATAGATTTGCAAGATTGGAAAAATAAAATTGCATATTCAATGTGGAATAAACAAGACGTACAAACAGGTGAGTGTTGGTCTCATTTGAAGCAAGTATACTTTAAGGATTAAGAATGTTAAGAGAAATTTTTACTAGACTAACTAAAAGATGTGATAAGTTTGAACACTACTTTCCGTTATATGAAAAACATTTTAACAAGTACATAGGTAAAAGTCCACGCATACTAGAGATAGGTGTACGCGGCGGCGGAAGTTTACAGATGTGGCAAAAATACTTTGGTGAAGGTACATATGTACACGGTATTGACATAGATGCAAAATGCAAAGCACACGAAGACATAGACAATAATATACATGTTACAATAGGTGATGCTACTGATCCTGTGTTTGTTGAAAGAGAAATTAGAGCGCAGGACATTAGAAACTTTGATATTATTATTGACGACGGAAGTCACGAAAACCCAGATCAAATAACAACATTAAAATTATTTTACGGATTATTAAAGTCTGAAGGTGTATATTGGTGCGAAGATACTCACACTAGTTATTATCCAAACAGAGAAGATGGCGGCTATGGCAATCCAAAAAGTTTTACAAGTTATGTTAAAAATGTAGTAGACGTACTAAGTCATCATCATACAAGTCATGCTATAGGACATGGACCTATAGATGGACCACATGTACCAAAAAAGTTTGTAAAACCATTTAACGATATACAAGGCGTAAGTTTTTATGACAGTGTAATTGTAATTGACAAAGGACCAAGATTGAATTTTAAACGGATTGTTAAAAAATGAATTCATGGGATGTCTTTGATACATTGATTGGAAGATTACATTTCCATCCACACTCTATTTTTGACGAAGTAGGTAGTCGAATAGGTGATGCAAGTTTTAAAGACAAACGTATATCTGCATGGAAACAAGTTAAGAAAACATGCATCGATAAAACGTATAATGAAATATATGATATACTATCTGAGTACGATCCGCAAGTAGAACTAGACGTAGAATTTGAACATAATTTTCCTATATATGAAAATATTATGAAGGTTAAAGACGGAGATCTATTGATAAGTGATATGTACTTGCCAGCAGACTTCATAATGAAAATGTTACGTAATGCTGGATTAACAGCAGATGTAAAGATAGTTGTTACAGCAGACGGCAAGAAAAAAGGTTGGATTTGGGATAGTATAAATGAAAACTATAATATAGATAATCACTACGGAGACAATGAAAAAAGTGATGTTAAGTCTGCACAAGAACACGGCATAAATGGTGTACTGTATACAGGTTACAAACTTAACGATATAGAAAACTTTGTTTACAAGTACGATAGACAACTTGCATGTTGGATGCGTAGTACAAGATTAATGTGTCCTTATAACGAAGAAAAACATATTAAATTTTGGAATGATCAAGCAAATATTAACTTACCTGTACTAGCATTAGCAACATTAAAATTACCTGATACGCCTATTGCTTTTACATATAGAGATTGTTACAACTGGCAAAAGATATATGAAGCAATGACTGGTAAGCAAGGTTACAGACTAGATGTATCACGTAAAATGTATCTTACACCAAACGAACACTTTGCAAAGTATATGGAGTTTGTTAAAGACATAGGTGCAACTATTGTAGACATGCAAGGCAAAGGTCGTAGCATACAAAGTTTTTATAATGGTAATCCTCCAAACACAATGTACATAGGAGGAAGACCTCCGCCATATGTAACACGTTTAGTAGACTATCAAACAAAAAGTATGGAAAAGCATAACTGTTTTGAAGAAGGTCCTATAATTGATTGGGATGAAAACGGTCCTATAAGAGGCAATAACGATCATCCTGCTGACGTAGCAGATATACATAAAAAAGCAGGACAAGCTGCAATCCGTTATATAAAACATTTTAATTTTAAAAATAGTACACACTTATTAACTGAATTAGTTAAGTTATATGATACACATAATTTTACTAATAAGAATGTTAAATGGGAAAAATATAACGGTGCATAATGTTACAAAGTATAGATTGAATAAAGACTTCTGGGCAGATGAAGTAGAATGTTATCGTAGATTAAAGTCATGCGATAATGTTCCTAACCTTGTAAGTGCTGACGAAAAAAATTTATCTATAACAACAACATATGCAGGCACAAGTTTGTTTATACTTACAGCGGTGCAAAAAAGACAAGGTCGTAAACTAAGGATACAAAACCCATTAGAACAAATAATAAACTTTATCGACGAATGTAAGGAACAAAATATTGTACATTTAGATTGCCATCCGGGTAATATATTACTAGACAAAGGTAAATTATCAATAATAGATTTTGAAAAAGTTGCATTAGACGGCAAAGTAAAAACAAAAAAGATGCAAAAGAAATATGATAAATTTATGTCCAAAGGCGGATGGGACTGGATAATAAATAGATATACAAAGTATTTTGAAACCTTTGACAACTACATTTGGTTTAACGAAGAAATACTTCAAAAAGGAATTAGGAAATATGGCCAAACATTATAGTAAGTTTACAAACAATTACACTAAGATTTATTACAAAGGCAATTTAATATCAGACGGCTCGCGTGATCCTTTAGAACGTATTCAAGCAATGCCGATTGACTTTGAAGGTAAGACTGTATTAGATTTAGGTTGTAATTGCGGTGGCACATTATTTGCTGTAGCAGACAAAATTGCAAGAGGGTGGGGTAATGATATTAATCCTCATGCTACAGAATTTGCAAACAAATTAGCAAAAGAAAATAATATTGACAATGTTAGTTTTAGTGTTGCTGATTTAAATAATTGGCAAGAATATAATTTACCTAAAACAGATATATTATTTGCACTAGCAATAGCAAAATGGGTTCCTACATGGAAAGATATTATAGAGTTTCTTGATCCAAAAACTTGTGTGTTTGAAGCACACGGCAAAGGTAGTATGGTACCAGATCAAATTGCATGGCTTAACAATCATTTTAAAAATGTAGAATTAATTCTTGATGGTTACGAAGCAGGCAAACGTAAACTTTATCTTTGTACCCAATAATCTTCTTTACGATTAACCATTATATCTGAACGTAAACTTTTACCAGCATTCTTACGATTGCCCTTCATATGGTCCATCCATTTACCTAACTCTGTATTAATTAATGGATGTCCGCCACCGCCACTTTTTGCTTCACGTAAATACATTTCTGCACTGTAGTCGTGACTAGGAAAGTCTCTGTATTTCTTAAGCACTTCGCCAAATATATAACTGTCGTGCCACTCTGCTAGTGTAAACATACCATTATCTGCATCTTCATACATACGTTCAAATTCTTTTAAGAATTCATGACACACAGGATGGTTAAGATTTAATCCATAAAAGCCGCACTCTGGCCAAGTTTGTGATCCTTTACCTCTACCAACATATGTTATGTAATTGTTTTCTGGCAACAAGCGTTTAAAGTCTTTGTGTTTCCACGGACTATGTATAAAGGTGTCTGCGTCCATCCATACAACCCATTTACCTAATCTACGCTCGCATGCATCAAATACAGCATATACTTTATTAGCAAAACGTACGGCGTCCCACTTAAATGCTTTCTGCCAATCCTTGCGGCCATTACGTGCTAAGTGATTTGAAATGTCTCCGTTAGCATGTGGTACGTCTTTATATTTTTCTTTAAATGCATTTAGTTTAGGTAACATTTCTTTTGCATCTAGTATTGTAATTTGTTCTGGATTTGGATTAGTAGGACTACAATTTTCTGCATACACAACTAACTTAACTTTGTGTTCAACATTTTCAGCAAAACTATCTATAAATCTTTGTCCATACAAACTTAGCCCAGGTTGATGAAAAGTTGTAACCACAGTTATATCATTCATGTACGATTCCTTTTAAATACTTATATAGGATATTTAACCAATGATTTTCTGTTTATACACTGATTATGGCGCACTAAACAGCCAACCTGTATTCCACGCATTTGCTAAGAGTGTTGTTGATGCAGGACACACTGTCATTTACAACGAGCCTTATAAGGTAATGTCTCACTATGATAACTATGATGTTGCTGTTATATGGAGTGTGTTGTGGAATGGTCGCATGGCTAAGAACAAAATAGTTTGGGAACAAAATCGAAAGTTAGGCAAGCCAGTAATTGTTTTAGAAGTAGGAGCATTGAACAGAGGCACTATGTGGAAAGTAGGGCTTAACGGCATTAACAGAGATGCGTATTTTGCTCCTAGTAATAACACAGACGAACGTGCAAAAATGTTAGGTTTAAAATTACAACCATGGACACATAACGAAGACGGTCCTATTGTAATTTGCTTACAGCATAACAAAAGTCAACAGTGGGCAAACATGCCGCCACAAGATAGATGGCTTGATAAAACATTATCTAGTATACGCAAACGTACTGACAAACAAATTATTATAAGGCCACATCCAAGATGTTTAATACCGCCTTTTTCAGATGCATATAAAAATATAAAAGTACAAAATCCAATACGCAACAATGCAACATATGACGACTATGACTTTGATATGTCCGAAGCATATGCTGTTGTTAGTTGGAGTAGTAATCCTGCTGTACACGCAATACTACAAGGTGTACCGGCGTTTGTAGGGCCTAGTAGTTTAGCATACGATGTTGCACAACATAATGTAAAACAAATAAACAATCCTATAAGACCAGATAGAACACAATGGTTAAACGACCTTGCTCATACAGAGTATAGCACACACGAAATAGCAGCCGGCATACCATTAAAACACTTGACATCAAAACTATAATACGCTATAATGTAGTATATACATAGGAGAACAACCCCTTGAAGCATACTATCGAAGATTGCCTTGAGTTAGTGGCAGGCCTGCGAGAAGGCGCTGGACCTGACCCTATTATTATTAGGAAAGAAGATGCAACTATTATGTTTAGCATCGCAAAACAAGTTCTTAGAGGCTTAGGTCTTAGTGACAAACAACATGCACTTATGAAAACTAAGTTGTTGAATTATAGTGATCAATTGTTAGCACATGAGATTGTTGTTGAGGAAACATTTAATAACTTAAGATATCCTTTACGTAAGATTGACAGATCAAAATATATAAAAATTGTTTCTAAAGAAGATATCTTTACAGAACCAAAAGGCGAGCGTTGGAAAAATCAACTGTTAAATTTACCTTGGATCAAAGTACGTTTTCCTTTTAGTAAAAAATTGATTGTAAGATTACAACAAATACCTATGTCAGCAAGTACATATGTTCATCCAAAAGGTTCACATACACATTTTTTTGCACTTACTGAAGACGTAGTTTATAATCTTATAGAAGCATTTAAAGATAATCATTTTGAAATTGATCAAGAAATTCTTGACATGTACAACGAAATAATTACTTGGAATAGAGAAGATTATGTACCGGGTGTTTTCAATGGGCAACTAAAAAACTTGCCTAAAAATATTATACAAGAGGTTACTAATAAATTAGGACAACCTTCAGCTGATAATATTCATTTATACTATGATAAAAGATTTGAATACGGCATTGTTGATATAGACGAACCTATGAATGATCGAGGAGCACTTGTTAACGATATTGCTACTAGAAAAACCATATACAAATACATTAACAATAAAAAATTCCCTTTGCAAGAATTATTTAAAGCATTTCATGAGCTAGACAGTTACCCAATTAATATACTTGTAAGTGACGAAACAGCGTTTGATATAGTAACTCAAACACATCAATTAGTGCGTAACTATATTCCTAACGACCAAATTACTGTATTGTATAGAATGGATACACATGATGATGTTAATGGTTATAACAAGTATATCAAAGAAAACAATCTAAATACTCCGGTTGACAAAGACACAAAAATAGTGTATACTCTAATGAGTAAGGTAAACAAGCCACTTGCTAAAAGTGACTGTTCGCCTAACACAGCATTATCTTTTACTACAGATCGTCAATCGGTTTCAGGTGATATATCACAAGGTGTTACCCTGTATGTTGAGTATAGTGAAAAAGAACCAATATGGAGAGATTGGAGAATGAGTAGTTAATGGCAACATGTAGATTAATAATTGAAGATGAAGTAAACATCAAACTGGAAGGACTTGAAGTAGATGTACGTAGGAAGTTGGCGAACGCTCTCAAGTTTGAAGTGCCATATGCAAGATACATGCCACAATATAAACTTGGACGTTGGGACGGTAAAGTTGCTTTCTTTGGTATTGGCGGTACTGGTTATGTTAATCATCTCGATACAGTTGTCAGTGTACTTGAAAACAACAATGTCCAAATAGTAGACATTGAAGATAGACGTATACCTATACAATTAGATTTCCCACAAATTACAGAACGCTACTGGGCCGACCAAGGTGTACATTGGCCAAAGGGACATCCAGCAGAAGGCGAAGAAATTATTCTGCGTGATTACCAAGTAGAAGCAATTAACAATTTTCTTAAACATCCGCAGAGCTTGCAAGAAATTGCAACAGGTGCAGGTAAAACTATTACAACAGCAACACTGTCACACATAAGCGAACCATATGGGCGTAGTCTTATTATTGTGCCTAACAAAAGTCTTGTTACGCAAACAGAAGAAGATTACATTAACTGTGGTTTGGATGTAGGGGTGTACTTTGGCGACAGGAAAGAACTAGGTAAGACTCACACCATATGCACTTGGCAAAGTTTGAATATACTTGATAAGAAGCATAAGGATGGATCGGCAGTGTTATCACTAGCAGAATTCTTAGATGGTGTAAGCACTGTTATTGTTGACGAAGTACACCAAGCAAAGGCAGAAGTTTTAAAAACATTACTAACACGTAATTTAAAAAATGCTCCAATACGTTGGGGACTAACAGGCACAGTACCTAAAGAAAAGTTTGAGTTTGAATCAATTCATGCAAGTTTAGGTCCTGTTATTGGTAATATAACTGCAAAAGAGTTGCAAGACAAAGGCGTATTATCGTCGTGCCATGTTAACGTTTGTCAATTAATTGACACTGTTGCACATAGAGATTATCAATCAGAATTAAAGTATTTGACAACAGATACATTACGTTTAGCGTACATAGGCAAATTATTAAACACAATAAAAGACTCAGGCAACACACTTATATTAGTAGATAGAATTAGTGCAGGTGAAGCACTAGCAGAATTGATTCCAGGATCAGTTTTTGTAAAGGGCGATGTTAAATTAAAAGATCGCAAGGAGGCATATGATGAAATCAATGAAGGTACTAACCACGTGGTTATCGCAACATACGGGGTCGCGGCTGTGGGTATTAATATACCGCGCATTTTTAATCTTGTTCTCATTGAGCCTGGCAAAAGTTTTGTCAGGGTAATACAAAGTATAGGCAGAGGCGTAAGAAAGGCAAAAGACAAAGACTTCGTACAAATATGGGACATTACGTCAACATGTAAGTTTGCGAAGAGACACTTAACACAACGAAAAAAATTCTATAAGGAAGCCCAATACCCTTTCACAATAGAAAAAATTGATTGGAACTAAAAATGAGAATACTAACACTTGAAAATCAATGCTTTCATCTAGACAAACTGCCTGATGAAATCGATGAAGATATACGTTTTAGTGTGCTTGATAATTCAGATCCAAAGGAACCAGATTTCTTTTTTATTCCTTTGATATTCTTAGAATCATTTAGCGCACCAGCTATGGTCCTTAACATTGGAGGACACGAAGTTACATTGCCTGTAGATTGGCACATTGCTGTAGGAGATCATGAGTCCGGAATGGACTTAGAAGTACTACCGCTAACTAGTTTAAATGATAGAGGTTTTGAAGCATGGCTGTTTAATCCACTATCAGGATTTAAATCAGACTATGGCCATATAGAAATAGTAAACTTTTACAACGATGTAAAATGGTACTTTCCAAAAATGAAGAATGGACAACTATTAAGTATGCCGCTTACTGACAAATCAGAGCCAGAATGCATCTTTATTGCTAAAGATATTACACGTCAAAGCGAAGTAATAGAATACGCTTCATTAATATAAAGGAGAATATTATGGGAATAAAAGCAGGAAAAATATGGGGCAACACAGAGTTGATACATGCAAACGGTGTACTAGAGTTTCACCGTATTGAATTCAACAAAGGTTACAAATGTTCGGAGCACGAACATAGATTTAAATGGAATGGCTTTTATGTAGAGTCAGGACAGATGTTGGTACGTGTGTGGCAAGAAGACCAAGGACTAGTTGATGAAACTATTCTAAACGCAGGCGACTTTACACAAGTTAAACCAGGTAAAGTACACCAGTTTGAAGGACTAGAAGATGGTGTAGCATTTGAATTATACTGGGCAGAATTTAACCACGATGATATCGTAAGGCGTACAGTAGGTTCAGAAGTATAGAATGTATTCACAGAAGTATATAGAAGAACTTCGTGTAGTGCATGCTGATAAAAGTCGAACAAAAGGCTTTGGCGGCAAGACTAAAAACCTTGGCAAGTTTCACAAGTATGTTGAAATGTGGCAGCCTAGATCATTATTAGATTATGGGTGCGGCAAAGGCGGCATATTGTCTGACTTACAATCTAGATATAGACATATAAATTGTGTAGGGTATGATCCTGCTGTTGATATGTTTAATAACACACCTACTCCAGTAGAGTGTGTTTTCTCTAATGACGTACTAGAACACATAGAGCCCGAATATCTAAATCAAGTGTTGTGTCATATAAATGAATTAAGTACATTGTGTGTTTGGTTACGTATTGATACAGTTCCTGCACGTAAACGTTTACGTGATGGAAGAAATGCACATCTAATATTAGAAAATCAAACATGGTGGACAAAACAAATTAGTAGATATATAGACGGCATAATAATTTATAATAATCTAAACAATAAAGGAAAACTAGATATTGCAATCCAAAAGCGACAAAATGATACCGGGAGAAGCACTGATATATGAACGTGCTGATGGCGTAATATATGCACGTTATAGAGATCCGCCACACAATAAAAAGCCTCGTTGGATAATAGGTGGTGATCCTGGTGCTGTAGCAAGAGCCCAAGGACGATTGCTAGACTACGGTGAATGGCAAAAATTGTGTGACATGTGTGAAACAAACTCTACTCTTAATAAATTAATGGATAGGCTTGTTAACACATATTATGTAATGAAGGAAAGAGAATGATACACCATGAACCTTGTGTGTCTAAAATGACACTAATACAATTAGAACGTAGTAGTAAAATACTAGCAGAAGAAGTGTCACAAAGATTTGATGAGTTTTATAAAACATTCCCTAAAGGATATATGAAGTTTGCAGAGGGAAGTCGTAGTACAGAATTGTATGAAGCCTATAATGTTTTCTTATGTCATTACCCGGGCTTTACTGAACTATATAGACAAATTGTAACTACAATTAAATCCAAAATACCAAACTACCAAGAGTATGCACTTGCTGGCTGGGTAAACGTATACAACAAAGGTGGCTACCTAAACTGGCACAAACATGGTCCAGAGAATGTAGTACACGACGGCAGATGGCACGGATATGTTGCTGTTAATGCTGAGCCTAGTCAAACAATGTATCGAGATAAAGACGAAATTGTTAAAACAATTGATAACAAAAACGGATACATTACTCTAAGTCCTGCAGGACTTTATCATCGTGTTAGCGAATGGGAAAAGGATCAACCTCGCATAACAATAGCGTTTGACGTTATCAAACGTGACCAAATTGATCCTTTATTAATGAACAGATGGATACCAATAATATGAGACATAAAATAGCAGGAGTAATTTTTTTACTGTTAGGTATATACTTTTTGTACCAAGACACAATGCCAATGCACGGCAATACACTTTTAGGCATAGGAGAAATGACTTGGATGTGGTTTACAATGGCCGTAGTACATTTCTTTATACGTGATTGTAATTGCAAGGAGTGTTGCAAATGAGAATAATTGCAGGGCCATGCCAACACGAATCACTAGATAAAAGTTATGAAATTGCTAAAGAATGTAAACGTGTGTGCGATAAACTTGGCATTGAGTATTATTTCAAAGCAAGTTATGATAAAGCAAATCGCACAAGTGCATCTGGTATCCGCGGACAAGGATTGCCTGCAACGATGGCAGACTTTCGCACATTAAAAGAAAAGTTAAATATTAAAACACTAACAGATGTACACAATCAAAATGAAATATTAAAGATTGGTGCATATTATGATGACGCTGTTGATGTTATACAGATACCTGCATTTCTTTGTAGACAAACAGACTTAATAAAAGCTGCATGTAAAACAGGTAAAATAGTAAATATAAAAAAGGGTCAGTTCTTAGCACCTTGGGATATGAAAGGTGTACTAAGTAAAACTGAAGGTGCAAAAGAAGTTTGGATAACTGAACGAGGAACTAGTTTTGGATATAACACTCTTGTCGTGGATTTCACTGGTCTACAGTATATGCTTGATAATTATGATGTGCCTATCGTGTTGGATGGCACTCACGCAGTACAGAAGCCGGGAGGACAGGGTGACTCTAGTGGCGGTAATCGTAATTATGTCCCTGGGCTCGTTCGTGCTGGGTCTGCTCTTGGGATCGACTCCTTCTTTATGGAAGTCCATGCTGACCCTGATGTAGCACCTAGTGATGGTCCTAACATGCTATACTTAAAAGACTTTGAGGAGGTGGTACGTGACATCGTCAGCTATTCATATGAGAAACTGTAGCACATGTAAAAAGCCTGTCAACTTATATGACATCAAATATCATACGGCTGACAAAAAGCATATATTTTGTAATGCTTATTGTTCCTTTGAGTTCTACAAACAAAAGGATAAGCCAATAATATGAGGTTGCTTTTTAAACTTAACGAGTGTATATTAATAGTATGAACAAACTTCCAATTAAAGATATATTAGCCGCAATAGACATGGGTGCAAAGTCTGTGTGGGATGAATTAAATGAAGAAGAGCGTAAGTCAGTTGGCTTCTGGTTACTAAACAGATATGCAAGTAGTGTTACGGGTAATAGAGAAAAACAAGAACTTGCTATTTTTAAAACAAATGAATTCTACAACAAGAACTGGAACGAACTAGGAATGAGACATCCTAAGTTGCAATGGCAACTTATATGTCAATCAGGCAACACAGGAAAAATAGAATTTCATCCTTGGATTGGTTTTAAAAAGAAAAACGGCGACAACAGTAAAGGTATTAAATTACTAAAACAAATTCACCCTAACATGAAGGAAGACGAGATTGAGCTCCTTGCAAACATATCTACCAAAAAAGAACTCAAGCAATTGGCTGAAGAATATGACATCGAAATCAAACTCTAATAAACCTTACGTATGTGAATACTGTGGCACAGGTTATTCAAGAGAAAAGACTCTTGCTGTACATATGTGTGAACAGAAACGTAGGCATTTACAAAAAAATGAAAAGAGAGTTACATTAGGTTTCTATGCCTTTAATCAGTTTTACAAATTAAGTGCAGGCGCAAGAAAAGATAAAACATATCAAGAGTTTTGTAAAAGTCCTTACTACAATGCGTTTGTAAAGTTTGGTAGTTTTGTCAACAATGTAAAACCGTTATATCCTGAGAAGTATGTCGACCATGTAGTAACATCAGGTGTTAAACTTGACCATTGGTGTCGAGAAGAAATGTATGAAAAATATGCTATTGAACTTATTCGTAAAGAAGGTGTTGAAACAGCACTAGAACGTAGTGTTATGACTATGATGGAATGGGCAGAAGAAAATAATAGTGTATGGAATCATTATTTCTTTTATTGTAGTTTAAATCGTGCAGCATGGCATATTAAAGATGGTAAGATAAGTCCTTGGCTTGTATTAAATTGTAAGAGCGGAAAAGAGATGCTAAGTAAGTTTAGTGATGAACAACTAAACATAATCTTTCATATTATGGATCCTCAGCACTGGGCTATGCGTTTTAAACGTAACCCTGCTGATGTATTACTAGTAAAAGAAGTTGCAAAAGAATCGAATCTATGAAGCTAGACAAGCATCAATATACGCGAGAAGAATGGCGTAGAGTACGTCACTTCCGCCGTCTAGAAAAAGAACAAAATAAAATAAAAGAAGAAAAGCAAAAAAAATTAGAACGTAATTGTGCATTTATAATAAGTCAACCTAAAGCAGGAACATACTTACTTGCAAATTTACTCGCAAACTTTGGCATGTATTCAACAGGGTGGCATGTAAAAAATGGCAAGTATAGAGTATACGATATAAGAAAACCCCTTCCAAAATTCGAAAAGAAACGTGATCTAAAAAAATATATACAAAGTGTAACATTTCAAATAGGTGGCTTTAGTGAAATAATAGACTCTATACCACACAACGGATTTGCACAAGGACATTTAGAATATCAAGGCAAGTATATTAAACCTCTGAGGGGAGTAAAAAAGATTTTATTAACACGACCGCATGATCAGCATAAGCAATCTATAAAAAGATTTCAAGATGAAATGCACGGTGACACAGCGGTAACAGAAGAAGCATATCATAATATAGCAGGTTGGGCAGAACATGAAGATGTTTTTCATTTAACATTTAATGATCTTATCAAACCTAGATATGCAAAACTAAGAAAACTTCAAACGTTTTTGTTTGGAGAAGTAATTTGTGATGAAGTACAAGCAATACAAAAAGCACTTGCAAGTCCATCACCAACCAAAAGCAGTATAAGATGAAAATATTAATTTTTGGTCTGCCAGGTAGCGGTAAGAGTACACTAGCAAAACCATTTGCAGACTTAATAGGCGGCGTACATATAAACGCAGACGAAGTGCGTACTAAGTATAATGATTGGGACTTTACACCCGAAGGACGTATTAGACAAGCACAACGTATGAGATATCTAGCAGACGGTGTAGTAATGGCAGGTAAAGTTGCTGTAGCAGACTTTGTATGTCCTACTGAAAAAGCACGTTTAGAGTTTGGCCCAGATTATACAGTTTGGATGGATACTATTAAAGAAGGTAGATTTGAAGATACAAACGCTATGTTTGAAAAACCTAACAAGGTTGATTATCATGTAGCAAATTGGTTTGCTGATACACATACACAACTTATGCCTGTTGTAAAAAGATGGATGGAGAAAAATAATGTTTGATCCAAGTAAACCAACAACACAGATGTTAGGTAGATGGCAACCTTGGCATGATGGTCATACAGAACTATTTAAACGTGCATATGCAGAAACAGGACAAGTTGTAATAATGGTACGTACAGTATTTGGTTACATAGGACAAGACGCAGGCGCAGGACGTACAGTAGTTCAAGATGATAATCCATTTAACTTCCAAGATGTTGTAGACGGTATTAAATCTGGATTGTCAAAAGCAGGATTTGTTATTAACAAAGACTACATGATTATGCAAGTGCCTAACATTGTAGATATAAGTTATGGTAGAGGTGTAGGATATACATTCACAGAACATGACTTAGGAAAAGAAGTACACGACATTAGTGCTACAAAGATAAGGGCACAAATGCGTAAGGAAGGAAAACTATAATGCAGATTATTGATAACTTCTTACCACATGCTGAATGGCAACAATTACACGATACGTTAACAAGTGACACCTTTCCATGGATGATGGGTGACGCTGTTAGACAGGGAACAGAAACAGTTCCTGATAAGTACAATTGGCAGATGTATCATTTGTTTTATTACAATCCAAATATTATATCAGAGGCAATGCCAATATTAAATGATCTCTACACTAAACTTAGAGTAGGAACATTTATGAAAGCAAAAGCAAATGTAAATTTTGTTACTAGTGAAATAATAGAACACGGATTACATATAGACATTGAACCGCACAGCCTAGGTGAAGCAATGACTACAGCAATTTATTATGTAAACTCTAATGATGGTTATACACTTTTTGAGGACGGTACAAAAGTAGAAAGTGTAGCAAACAGGTTAGTAAAATTTCCGTGTAATACAAAACACACAGGTACATCATGTACCGACCAAAGATATAGAATGGTTATAAATTTAAATTATATAGAGGTATAAAATGGATACTCGTATACACGAGATTTTAGATAAAGAAGTAGATAGACAGGCTACTACAGTCGAATTAATAGCAAGTGAAAACTTTGCTAGTGCCAGCGTTATGAAACTAAGTGGCAGTGTGTTTACAAACAAATACGCTGAGGGTTATCCAGGCAAGCGTTACTATAATGGTTGCGAGCATATGGACGAGATAGAAGCACTTGCTGTAGACGAACTATGTAAGTTGTTTAAGTGTAACTATGCCAATGTACAACCACACTGTGGTGCAAATGCTAACACAGCAGTGTACCAAGCATTCCTAAATCCAGGTGATAGTATACTAGGAATGGATCTAGCAAGTGGAGGACACCTAAGCCACGGAAGCCCACCAAACATTTCAGGCAAGGTGTATAGTGCATGTAGTTACGGCGTAAAAGAAGACGGTTATTTAGACTACGATAAAATAGAATGGATGACCAAAGAATATCGTCCTAAAATGATTATTGCAGGTGCAAGTGCATATCCTAGACAGATCAATTGGGAAGTATTTAGAAAGATAGCAGACAAGTATGGTGCATTACTGTTAGTTGACATGGCGCACTACAGCGGTCTTATAGCAGGCGGAGCATACCAGTCGCCACTAGCATATGCGGACGTAGTTACAAGTACAACACACAAGACCTTACGCGGTCCTAGAGGTGGTATTATACTATGGAACAACCCAGAGTACACACGTAAAATCAATAGTGCAATTTTTCCTGGCACACAAGGCGGACCATTGATGAATCAAATTGCAGCCAAAGCACAATGTTTCATAGAAGCAAATACACCCGAGTTTAAAGACTATGCAAAGCAAGTTGTTAAAAATGCAAAAGCCATGTGTGTTGTGTTTAAGGACAAAGGATTTAAATGCTTGACAAATGGAACAGATTCGCATATAATATTATTAGATTTAAGTAATAGCAAATATAGCGGAAGAGAGGCTGCTGACTTGTTGGAAGAAAACGGTATTACTGTAAACAAGAACGGTGTACCAAATGACCCAAGAAGTTTTGTAGAAACAAGTGGTATTAGAATTGGAACAGCAGCAGAAACAACTCGCGGTCATGATGAAAAATGGTTTAAGGAATTAGCGGAAAAAATATGCCAGATATTGACATAGACTTTGCAGACAGAGATGTTATATTAAACAAGATACAACATCGTATTGCAAAGTTAGATACAGGTAAAAAACACAATACAGGAGTCTACGTAACAGAGGCTCCTCACAATCCTGTTGATAATATATGTACAATAGATCATAAAACCGCAGAAGATCGTGGTTACTTTAAACTAGATTTTTTAAATGTGTCTATATACAAAGACGTTAGAGACGAGGCACATTTACAAGAACTTATGGAAAGGAAACCAATATGGCAACTACTGGAGCACAAAGACTTCGTCGACAAAGTATTTCATCTAGGCGGGCACGACACTCTCTTAAAGCAATTGAAGCCTACCTCGGTCGAGCAATTGGCCGCAACACTAGCAATAATACGTCCAGCAAAGAGACACTTAGCAGAAAAGAGCTGGAACGAAATATTCAACGAAGTTTGGGTAAAGCCGACAAACGGTGAATACTATTTTAAAAAAGCACATGCTGTAAGTTATGCAATGGCCGTTGTTGTGCATATGAATTTACTATGTGAGCAACTCGATGCTTCACAAGATTAATGTTCCACGCACCATAGAGTGGAATAAAAAACCTAATAGAAAATATTTCCTTGAACATTTAATAAATGATAATGGATATATGTCAATGGCTGAAATAGGAGTGCGTGACGGCCGCACAACTTTTTACTTACTAGATAAAATACCTTACTTAAAAATATATGCTGTAGATACAGACATACGTTTATTTTATAATGACGAAGTTAAAGTAAAGTACGGTGATAGATTAATACCTATTAACGGTGACAGTGCTGTTGTAGCAGAACGTGTACCAAAAGTTGATATAGTTTTTATTGATGCTGACCATTCTTATGATGCATGTAGAAAAGATATATTATTATACAGCAAAAGAATAAACGGCGGCGGATGTCTTAGCGGACATGATATCGACTTTCCTGGAGTAAACAAAGCGGTAAATGAACTTGTTCGAACATATGAAGTTGGTCCAAACAATGTATGGTTTCAGTTTATTTGACTTTTCTTACTAGTTGAACGTTCTTACGTTTAACTCTCTTAACACTTAGATTACCTAAGTTTACACAAGGCCCTGATACTATACGAACATCTTTTGAGTTCATTGTAATAATTGCGTGTTTAAAAACTTCCATTTCTTGTTTTAAGAAAATATTGATAGGTATGAGTCTGTTTGATTCCCACCACCATGCTTCGCCTAATTCTAAAAAGTGTTTCTTAGCTTCTTCTGTTCGTAAGTTATTAAAGACGTACATACTGGTAACAGCCTGGTCTTGGTTAATAACAATTCCCACGTACTCGAGGCCGCCGTAGCTCACAATGCTTATGAACGGAAATTTTTCTTGTATGTCTTTTGTTAGCATGCGTTAGTTGTAATTCCTATATAAATACAGTATGTCACTTATACCTAGATATTTAGTCAATAACAGAACCAGTCTCGTTACCAATGTGACAGGATTCGCAACGGAGTATAGACCAGTGTACCAAAGAAACATACCAATATATAGTGGAATCGATAATAAATTAGAATTCCAATTATTCAATCCAGACCAAAAGCCAATTAATCCAACTGGCTCAACAATACATTTTGTAGCGTTTGATGAGATGAATAATCAAGTAATTAAACATACAGGAACAGTAACGATTGCTAACAAAGGTTTGTTTACAGTTACAATTACAGATCAAGACACTCTTAATTTAAAGCAACAGTATTTGTCTTATGCAATTTACTTAACAGACGACACAACTAATGCTGACACTATTACATATGCAGACGAGCAACTAAATGCATCAGGTACAATCTATGTTAGTAAAGAAGCATTCCCTGGTCCACGTGCAACTTCTGAAGTAACAAACTTTACACAAGACAGTGGTGATGTTGATGTATACAACAGCGATGCTATATCAGCAGAGCCGGGTATAAATGGTAACGAAGCACTACACACTATTGCAATATACAGTGACAACTATGTAGGCGATGTAAAAATACAAGTAACACTTGATAATCAAATTACAAATCAATCTAATTGGGCAACAATTACTACACTTACATTAGACGGTACTGAAACAGAACCTACAGTAAGTAGTTTTAATGGTGTTTACAACTACATTAGATTCACAACTACAGCAAATCCATCAGAGAAAATTTCTAAAATTTTAGTAAGAAACTGATTGACTTTACACTAAACTGATACTATAATATTAACTATGAGTGTAGTCATCGAAACAGTTCTGACATATCTGCCCGCTAAGAGAAAAACAACTCCTAGCGGTTGGACTTCATTCAATGCACCTTGCTGTATTCATAACGGTGAAACCCGTGATCAGAAACAGCGTGGAGGTGTAATTCAAGAAGGTAATGGCATAAGTTATCATTGTTTTAACTGTGGCTTTAAGGCTTCTTGGCAACCAGGTAGACCCTTCTCCCATAAGATGCGTAAACTCCTACAATGGTTAGGAAGTCCTGATGACGTAGTCAATAAGGTCGCACTTGACGTTATGCGTGAGAATGAAGGTGTCGAAGTAAAGCAAAGGCTTGCTGAACTTCCTACATTTAACACAGTGCCTTTACCCGAGACAACACGTAAGTTGCAGGAGTGGGCAGACTACTGTGCAATGGAGCCCGGTGGTGTAGACAAGCATCTTATGAAAGTGTTTGAATACATGAAACAACGTAACCTGTTTTTAGATGATACAGATTACTATTGGACACCCGAACTAGGATACCGCGACAGGTTGATCATACCGTTCTTCTATGAAGGTAGAATTGTAGGATGGACTGGTCGTAGTGTACTTCCGGACAAGAAGCCTAAATACTTGACGGAAGTACAACCTGGGTTTGTTTATGGATTAGATGAACAACGATACAACAAAGTATTTTGTATTGTTGTAGAAGGTCAGATAGATGCTATACACATAGAAGGTTGTGCGTTGGGTGGCAGTGAGATAAGCGATCAACAAGCAATGCTGTTGGGCAAACTACAAAAAGATATTATTGTAGTGCCAGACAGAGACAAAGCAGGTAGCAAGTTAGTAGAACGTTCTATAGAATTAGGGTATAGTGTTAGCATGCCCGATTGGAAACAAAGCATCACCGATGTAAGCGATGCTGTAAATGAATATGGTAGACTGTATGCACTACATAGTATAGCGGCTAGTGCAGAAGAGTCACCTTTAAAAATAAGATTGAGAGCAAAGAAATGGTTCAATTAAGAATAGGTGCATTACTGTTGTTTTGCGGATTATTTGCATACTCCTTAATGGTACTATACCAACATGAGTCACAGCCAAAAGACGTATACATTATACATGAGCCGAGCATAATTACAGTAGAAGAACTATCACCAATGAGGGCAGAGAACGAATGAGTACACGACAGAATACAGACTATGGATTTGATATACAAAAAGTATATCTAGAAATGATGATGACAGACGCTGAAACGTTTGTAAGGTGTCAGGCTGTGTTCAACCCAGAAGCATTTGACAGACGTTTACAAGAGCCTGCAAAGTTTCTTAACAACTATGTTACAGAACACAATGCTATGCCTACGTTTGATATGATAAATGCCGCATGCCCAGATGTAAAATTAAAGCACCCTGGCGAACTAATGGAGAATCATTATGATTGGCTACTATTAGAATTCGAAACGTTCTCTAGACACAAAGCACTTGAAGCGGCAATTCTTAAGGGGGCTGACTTATTAGAACAAGGTGAGTATGGACCCGTTGAAGATTTAGTAAAGAAGGCAGTACAAATTGGATTGCAAAAAGACTTGGGTACAGATTATTTTGCTGACCCTAGAACAAGACTAGAAGGTATTAAAGATAAAAACGGACAGATAAGCACAGGGTGGGCTAACTTAGATAAGAAATTATTTGGTGGGTTCAACAGAGGAGAGCTGAATATCTTTGCAGGTGGCTCAGGGTCTGGTAAGAGTTTGTTCTTGGCCAACTTGGGTGTTAACTTTGCACTAACAGGGTTGAACGTTGTATACTTAACGTTCGAACTTTCAGAAGCACTTGTTAGTATGCGTGTTGATAGTATGACTACAGACATTCCAAGCAGAGACATTTTTAAAAGCATTGATGATGTTGAAATGAAAGTCAAGATGATTGGTAAGAAGTCAGGTGCATTCCAAGTCAAGTATATGCCCACAGGTAAGAACGCAAATGACATACGTTCGTATTTGAAAGAGTATGAGATTAAAACAGGCAAGAAGGTAGACGTATTGCTAGTAGACTATTTGGACTTGATGCATCCTATAGCGGCTAAGATTAGTGCAGAAAACTTGTTTGTAAAAGACAAGTATGTATCGGAAGAGCTACGTAACTTGGCTATGGAACTTAATACTATCTTTGTTACAGCATCACAGTTAAACAGAAGTTCAGTAGAAGAAATTGAATTTGATCACTCGCACATATCGGGTGGTATATCTAAGATCAATACAGCAGATAACTTGATTGGTATCTTTACAAGTAGAGCTATGCGTGAGCGTGGACGTTATCAGATACAGTTGATGAAGACACGTTCAAGTTCAGGTGTAGGACAAAAGATTGATCTAGAGTTTGATGTAGACAGTTTGCGTATTAGAGATCTAGACGAAGACGATGATAACACAAACAACTTTGGTACAAACAAGTCAACTATCTATGATAATTTGAAGCGTAGCTCTACTAGTCCTGATGTAAACGAAAATGCAGATCCTGGAGAAGGTGATACTGTAGGTAAAATACGTGCAGAAGCAGATTCAACAAAACTAAAACAATTTCTCAATAATCTAAGTGATGACTAAGTGTTTATTCTTTTTCGTCTTGGAACGAAAGAGCCACGGTTAAATATTAAAAAAGTAAACAACGGAAGGACTATGCCACGTAATGTTAACACTACTGAACCAAGAACACTACAGTTTTCTAGATGACGATCCAGTGCGTCCGCACATAGATCATGCGTGGAGATTAGAATACCCACGTGAAGTATATGCACTATACGAAGACAAGTATGCACAGTATGATGAAGTACTCACTGACACACCATTGGCTATCATATGTGTGGCCTACTGTGATCGTATACCAACCTGTGAAGAAGATCTAAAACACACAGGCACAGAGGTAGCGGTATTCTACACAGTATGGAGTTATTCAAAGGGTGCAGGCAGGACCATAGTAAATCAAACAGCAGATAGGATCAAACAAACACACAATCCTCAACAGTTTGTAACACTAAGTCCCAACACTGAAATGGCTGAACGCTTTCATTTGAGCAATGGAGCAGAGTTTTTAGCACGATACGACAACTGTCAAAACTTTGAATATCATCTATGAAGATCTATTTGGGTCATATAGAATGCAAGTGGACACACAACGACCGACTAGAGTTGATATACTATCGTCAGAAGTACGGAGATGAACTCTATCGTGCTATTAATGTTGCAGGTGACATCACTCAAAGACGCTACAACTCACTAACACTGCCTGCGGACATGTACAAGCGTGTGGACTTTTATCTAACACCTGACTCAAGCAAAGCCGCAACACTGTTTATGCTGCGTTGGGCAGAACAATTGGATAAAGAACATGGGCCCATTTGAACTAGAACGACAGCGAGTTCGCAAACAACGACTAGAACGTATAGCACGTGATCCTAGTCTTGATCCTCAAGTTGCTAGAATATGGCAACGTCTAGCTGACGAAGTGACCTTTGATGAAGCAGAATACAATCGAAGATGTGTGCAAATATTTCAGGGAAAGACTAGGGACAGGTTTTTCTAGCACTGCGTATAACTTCATAGTTGTTGGCCACAACAATTCCCATTACACCCGTTGCCTGTGCTAGTTCTTGATCACTAACAGTATTGATGTCTGAGTGTAGAGCATACAAAGGCAACAGTTTCAACAACAGCATTTGTTCTATACTGGGTTTTGCGGGCAACAGAGGATTTTGTTCTTCTACACACTCGAAACGAGTGGTGGCATAGATAGTGCTGTAAACATCAAGAGCCTGTAGTAGATAGTATATGGTGATGTGACCCTTTGATGCAGGTTCTTTAAATTCAAATTCCGGCAGTATGGGCTTGCCAGTGTTGTACCAATCAACACCTATGTAGAGTTCATCACTCAATGGCGTACGATCCTGCTGTATTGTGTAGAGGGGATCAAGCGTGTTGAATGTGTGTCTTACATCTGGTGGAGGTATATATATGTCATCTTCCGGTTGAGGTGCTGGTTCAAACATCTGTTGAGGTTGTAGTTTGATGCCTGCTATGTAGAGTTCATTAGTTGATGAGTGTGCCACTGAGCTTAACAGTGTTAAGAATAGAATGATAGTCCCTCGTGCCACACTAATATTTAGCAACGAAGCCCGCAAGGCCGCCGGCCAAAGCCGCGAAGCGGTTAACGCAAAAAGCGCGAAGCGCAAGCGATAGCGCAGCGGTTAAGCAGATTTTAGTATCAACATACACATGAACCTATAACGAACGTGTTTTGAACTAACCATAGCGACAGACGTCTATCAACGTGTTGCTTTCAGTCTAAAACAAAGGTTTGTAAAAAGATGACGTTTTAAAACTATATGTAGAGCGTGTATAACGTGTTTGTCACGCATACTAGCTCAAACGTAGCTATTAGTTCGTATTCACGCTGTATGACGCTTATATGCACTCTAAGACGCCACTTCCTGTGTATGCTAGTGTAGCGTATGTACGTTCCTGTGCTGAGTCAAACACTAGTGTACACGAGTCTGACTGTTCTGTGTATATACCACGTAGTAATAAGTCTGTAGCAAATGAAAATGTATTGATGTCTGCTATGTAATCTGTAACTGAGTCATCATATAGTATGTTGAGTAAATACATATAATTACTTAGCACAAAGGAACACTACTATGTACACACTAGAACAACTGCATGCTTATCAACAGTGGATACAACATCAACAGGGTCATCCTACTGAGCCACAACACTTCCTTACCATTCTTATGAGAGACTTTGCTCTTACACACGGACAAGCACAAGCAGTGTACGATAGTCTAAGAGACTGGGAACTAAAGTAATACTACTACCCAAGAGCTAAAGCTCTACACACTCGCTAGTCGCTTGTGTGTGCTTGCTTACGCTAGTAGTTGCCCGAAATGGGTTCTACAACCAAAAAAATTGGTCGCGCAAAAAATTGTGGTGAAGTACTTACAGAAGTGAGGTGGTGATTGCTACTGCACCGTTTTTTAAAAGTGTCCATTAACGCTAAGTGCTTGTTTTTGTTAGATATTTTTTATAAGCCCCGACCCCCCTCGAGAAATAAAATTCAAAAAAAATCTCCCCGGAGGAAGATTTTTCTTTCTGTGTGTCCCCACAGTAGGTGCGGTCTTGCATACAGTGCCGCGTACTGTTGCAGACTAGTCTAGTCGACTGCCTGCATAAGCTGTAAAGCCGTAGCCTTCTAGCACTCTAGCATAGGCTCTAGCACCAGCTTCTTTAATGCTAATGCTCTGCCCACCGTACCAGTTGCACCATTGGCTAAACACTCTGTTCCAGTTCTGGTCTATGCCAGCCTGCTTAAGAGCCTTGCCCATTTTGGTATTGCCCTTGAGCTTCTTACCATCATGTGCGTAGATGTCTACCCACGCAAAGCCACACGCATCCCAGTCCGAGTTACCGTTCTGTTGATATGCTTGCTCGCTTGCATTTACAGCCGCTTGCTGTGCTTTGTTTAGGATTACAGTTAGATCGTTTACAGTGTAGTTCATATTGTTTGCCCTCGCTATGTTTAACTTACTCTACTAGTATAGCACCTTCGTGTGCATTGTCAACCCCTAATTCGCTGATTGACTCTATCTTTTTGTCTACAGTGTATGCACTATCAGTGTCTAGATATGCATCGTGTGCCAGTGCTTCTGCTTGTGCTTCTGAAGTTGCTGTGACTGTGACCACATGATGTTCTGTGATTGTTACCTGAACTTCATACTCTTGTCCTGGAATAGTGCCGTCTCCACCACATGCCCAACAGTCTTCTTCTAAGCCGTCTTGTTCATAGTACGTGTCGAGGTCGTAGCCTTCACCACAACACTCAACACACTCAACCTTTGGTGTAGCCATTAAGCCATCACCGATGTTGTTGAAAAAGTCTGTGCATCAACTATGTCATAGCTGATTGGCTCACAAGGTTCAAAGCCAAAGCCTGCTACCTCGAACCAGTCTTGGAAGCCTTCACCGTCGTCTACGATCATCACATCGCCAACGCTTGTGCTTCTTAGGCCATAAGCCTTGCCGTTGTGTTGGATAAGGGGAGCAATGACTTCTACATCATCGTTCGCATCAGCACCGATCTTCATGCTCCAGCTACCATCAACATTGTTGGTGTATCTGTAGGCATACTCAGTGGCTTCAAAAAGATCCATGCCTGAGGTTGTTACCTTTGCAACAGCCTTAGGAGTTTCGCCCTCTTCTAAGAAACTTGCATGGATTACGGTTATAGTAAAGTTTTTCATATTGTGCCCTCACACTTTAATTTAATATACTGCTAGTATAGCCTCAAACTCTCTCGTTGTCAACCCCTAATTTTAAAAAAGAAAAACCCCGCACGAGGCGAGGTTCTTCCCGGTGACATGCAGAGCGTGAGGGCTACGCTTGATCTGCTCCACCTAGGCTCGTGGATGAGGGCGGTCCACTTGCCTTAACGACCACTTGGGGAGGGCACCCGTTAGTGGTCATGTGCTGTGAGAGGAGCATTAGGATGCTCTACTCATCACAGTATTCTCTGCCATTGCTTCCCACTTGGTAGGAAATGCTTTGGCCAAGTCGGCTATCTTAAGTACTGAACGCAAGCTCAGCTCCCTCAGCTTAGACTTGTTGATATCGATGTAGTCGATGATGTCTTGTACAGTTTCTTCTGGCAAGCCATACTCGTCTAGCATTCCGTCAGTAACGATCTGCTTGATACGCAGCATCTTCTCACGGTCTGTGTCAATAGTCAAGTCAATGTAGTGACATCTACTTTCTAGTGCTTCTAGGTGATCACGCATCTTCTTGCTCTTAACGTTTTCAAACTTGATGTTGGTGATAAAGATTGCACCACCTTTGAACTCGAATGAATCCGGCACACCTTCGTTTCTCAACTTGAATGAATCAGTGTTCCAATGGATACGTCTAGTCTTCTTAGAGTCTAGCGCAGCTTTTAGGATGTTCAGTGATAGTTCATCTGAGAACACTGAGTCACAGTCATCGAACACCAGTACATTGTCTTTGTCTGCGTAGTTGAACAGTTTACAGTAGAGTCCAATAGCACTCATAGCACCTTTGACCACCTGATACTTCGCAGGACGATCTCCTAAGGTTGCAATTAATTCATGTGCGCCTAGTACTTTTTCGACACCATGTGACTTACCTACACCCGGAGGACCTGAAACAATCATTGCACGTACATCACCTCGCTTGCAGGCTTTGGTCATGTCTTCGAGCATGTCGAATCGTTCGCGCAATCTTTCGATTGTCTCTTCGTCGGTCTCCTCACGGGTGGTGGTGGCCACGGAGCTATCAACCAGCTCGTAGCTTGACGGGCTATCACACTTGATCTTAATATTTCGATCAGGGAAGCCTGCTACCGCAGTACCATCGACTGTGACGTAGCCACCACCGGCGCCAACCTTAAATTCAGATACCATAGGAAATACCATTCCTGTCATATCAACGTCTTTGCCTCTAATTTTGTAGAAGCCCTCTTTCATCTTTACTTTTTGCATAGTTTTGCCCTCTCGCAATGTTTAATTTATATACACAGTATATGATATATCTGTGCGCCTGTCAACCAAAAATCTTACCAAATAACCAAAAAAATCCTATGAAGCCTCCAAGTGCTATTGCGCCATACATGAAACTGTAGAAGCATTGCACCAGGAACGGTATCCGGGTGTTACAAGCGTGACACTTGCTCGCAAAGAACTCTTTGTCAGTCTTGAAACACGCCGGACACAAAGCCATTATGCAAATTCCTTATCGAGCGTCTCTTGGTCGACATCTTCGAACACAGGTGCTTGTGGAAAGCCTGCTTCGAACGCCGTATCAATTGCCGCTTGTGGAACCACTACTGGCTCTGGTGCTTGATACCTTTTGAAGTACCTCACTGGACATGTATCCCAGTTCTTGCCTTCCTTGATCTGCACAGTGTTGCCCAGTGCTTCTTGCGCCTTGACATAAGTCACAGCGTCTTGGTCTTCTTCTAGATAAGTGGTCTTACCTTTGTAGAATGAATAAGATGTAATCTTATCCGCGATACCGAGCTCGACGAGCTCTTTTGTTTTTACAGCCAGCCAGCCATGTCCGCCATCTGAATGCATCATTTTAGTGATTATCATACTGATACTCCCTTCGTTATGTTGCGACCAGTTTCAGGAGACACCACCATAGCTGTCTTCTTGACGAAGTCAGCATAGTCTTGGTCCTCTGGGAGGTCGTTAACCCATTCCTCGAATGTCTTCACATCCGTTGGAAACTCTTTAAAGCCTAGGCCATTATCTGCGAAAGCAGCCATAACGAATGCCATTGCATCCGCAGGACGATCGACGCCGTCCACGATGTAGTCGGAACCACCCTTGAACTTCCAGTATGAATGCCCCTCGGCATACTTACCTGACTCACAATGTGCGCCATAGTTCTCAAGAATTTGTGTTGTTACTACGAATTTCATTTGCTACCCTCTTTATCGTTTGCCCTAACTATACATACAGTATAGCATCAATTATCTCTTTGTCAACCCCTATTTCACCCAAACGTGGTGAAATTTCTTAGGCATATTCTCACATGAGAAGTTCGTGTCGCCGTAGTTGACCACCTCTACACATGCACCTGTCTCATAAGACATATGTACATCTGGAAGTGAAAATGTGTAGTCCACTGCGTATAGTAGACCAGCCGTTGCTATTAGTGTTACTGCTATGATTGTTTTCATTGCGTTGCCCTCGCTTTCATATTATGTGTATACTATAGCACAGCCCAAATGATTTGTCAACCCCTAATTTAGGCATTCTGTGACACAAAATACCTAGGGTATTCTGTGTTCTTTTTTAAGAACCAACGCTCTAGCACAGGACCACCCTCGTCCTCGTCTACTATAATATAGCACACGGTCTTCTTGACATTCGCATAGCGATATCCTTGCTGTCCACCTATTTGGCGGTCACCTACCCAAACGATGTGCGGGTAGTATTCGCGATTGCCTTCGAACGCAGGACAGTCATTGACTGAATACTCAAATGAGTTGCCCACTTCTTTTTCAACAAAGCATCCAATTGGATCTCTGGTGTAGGTGTAGTAACCCATTACACTTCCTCCTCATCATGAAAGTTTGCATCATCATCGCTGAAGTCTTCTACAAGCTCTTCTACTTCGCGGCCTTCTGCGAACAACATCAACTCTACGGCTAACATACGAGCCTGATGACGA